>OHME01000157.1_pt1 | contig 58643 bp, 33 predicted proteins | sample 1569201 | NCBI WGS metagenome assembly OHME01 (sample SAMEA3879587, study PRJEB24766) | human gut metagenome | biome: human-associated habitat; feature: feces | place: USA | collected 1985/1987
CTCAATCATGGCTGCAAATATCGTACTTTTTTATGAGACGAACCAATTGTGTTAACGTTTTTTCGACCGATTCTCATAAAACACTCAATACTTTACTTTTGACACCCTTCTATTTTTTATTCCTTTTCTTTCTCTGCACCAACGATTTTATGTATCTTTGCGCCAAAGAACGAAAAATCAAAAATATCAGTATGATTCTTTTTTTCAGAACCCCATCCAAGAGCGTGATGGCCGTAGAATGTGACCACGCACTCACCCAGGCAGAAAGCGACAAACTCTGCTGGCTTTTTGGAGAAGCCACCCCCGAAAGTGAAGAAAACCTGAAAGGACATTTCGTTGGTCCGCGCCGCGAAATGATTACTCCTTGGAGTACAAATGCTGTGGAAATCACCCAGAATATGGGTTTGAGCGGTATCTCACGCATCGAAGAGTATTTCCCCGTAAAGGACGAAAACGCTGACCGCGACCCGATGCTGCAACGCATGTACAAGGGACTGGATCAGGAAGTATTCACCACCAACCGTAAGCCGGAACCGATCGTCCATATCGAAGACTTGGAAGCTTACAACGAAAAAGAAGGTCTGGCACTCTCTAAAGAAGAGATGGACTACCTCAAGAAAGTAGAACAAGACCTTGGACGTAAACTGACCGACTCCGAAGTATTCGGTTTCGCCCAGATCAATTCCGAACACTGCCGCCACAAAATCTTCGGCGGGACATTCATCATCGACGGTGTAGAACAAGAGTCTTCCCTCTTCCAAATGATTAAGAAGACTACACAGGAAAATCCGAATAAAATCATTTCAGCTTATAAAGATAATGTAGCCTTTGCCGAAGGTCCGGTAATTGAACAGTTTGCTCCGGCAGACCACTCAAAACCCGACTACTTCCAGGTGAAAGATATCAAGAGTGTTATCTCACTGAAGGCTGAAACACACAACTTCCCTACTACCGTAGAACCGTTCAACGGTGCATCTACCGGTACAGGTGGAGAGATTCGTGACCGTATGGGCGGTGGTAAAGGTTCCTGGCCAATTGCCGGAACTGCCGTTTACATGACTTCATATCCCCGTACAGACGAAGATCGTCCCTGGGAAGAAATCCTTCCGGTACGCCAATGGCTGTATCAGACTCCCGAACAGATTCTGATCAAAGCATCCAATGGTGCCAGCGACTTCGGCAACAAGTTCGGCCAACCGCTGATCTGTGGTTCTGTACTAACTTTCGAACATAAGGAAAACGACGAAGTTTACGGTTACGACAAAGTAATCATGCTTGCCGGCGGTGTCGGTTACGGTACGAAACGTGACTGCCTGAAAGGTGCTCCCGAAGCCGGTAACAAAGTAGTCGTGATTGGTGGTGATAATTACCGTATCGGCTTGGGTGGCGGTTCCGTATCTTCAGTAGATACCGGACGCTACAGCAGCGGTATTGAGTTGAACGCCGTACAGCGCGCCAATGCAGAAATGCAGAAACGTGCCTACAACGTGGTACGTGCCCTCTGCGAAGAAGACAACAATCCGGTGGTATCCATCCACGACCATGGTTCAGCCGGACACGTAAACTGTCTCTCCGAATTGGTGGAAGAATGTGGTGGCGTGATAGACATGAGTAAATTGCCCGTAGGTGACAAAACCTTGTCTGCCAAAGAAATTATCGCCAACGAAAGCCAGGAACGTATGGGATTGCTGATTGAAGAAGAAGCTATCGAGCATGTACGTAAAGTGGCTGAACGTGAGCGTGCCCCAATGTATGTGGTAGGTGAAACTACCGGTGACCACCGCTTCGCTTTCCAACAAGCTGACGGTGTACGTCCGTTTGATCTTGCCGTAGAACAGATGTTCGGCTCGTCTCCCAAAACTTACATGGTAGACAAAACAGTGGAACGCCACTACGAAATGCCTAAATACGAACAATCCAAGTTGCACGAATATCTGACGAATGTATTGCAGTTGGAAGCTGTTGCCTGCAAAGACTGGTTGACCAATAAGGTAGACCGCTCGGTAACCGGCAAGATTGCCCGCCAACAATGTCAGGGTGAATTGCAATTACCGCTAAGTGACTGTGGCGTAGTTGCTCTCGACTATCGTGGTGAGAAAGGTATCGCTACTTCACTGGGACATGCTCCGCAAGCTGCACTGGCAGATCCGGCAGCAGGTTCAGTACTTTCCGTCAGCGAAGCACTGACCAACCTGGTATGGGCTCCGATGGCTGAAGGAATGGACAGCATCTCCCTCTCCGCCAACTGGATGTGGCCTTGCCGCTCACAGGAAGGTGAAGATGCACGTCTCTACACCGCTGTAAAAGCATTGAGCGACTTCTGCTGTGCACTGCAAATCAATGTGCCTACCGGAAAAGACTCTCTGTCCATGACTCAGAAGTATCCTGACGGTAGCAAAGTAATCTCTCCGGGAACCGTAATCGTTTCCGCAGGCGGTGAAGTTTCTGATGTGAAGAAAGTGGTTTCTCCCGTACTTGTTAACAACGAAAAGACAACGATTTATCATATCGACTTCAGTTTTGATACATTGAAACTGGGTGGCTCTGCCTTTGCGCAATCATTGGGCAAGATTGGCGACGAAGTACCCACTGTACAAGATGCCGAATATTTCCGCGATGCTTTCCTTGCCGTTCAGGAACTGGTGAACAAAGGACTGATTCTTGCCGGGCACGATATTTCTGCCGGTGGTCTGATTACTACCTTACTCGAAATGTGCTTCGCCAATGTAGAAGGTGGTATGGAAATCAATCTCGACAAGATGAAGGAACACGACCTCGTGAAACTCCTGTTTGCCGAGAACCCGGGTATTGTTATCCAGGTAAGCGACAAGCATAAGGAAGAAGTAAAACAAATATTGGAAGATGCCGGAGTAGGTTTTGTGAAGATTGGTAAGCCGACCGACGAACGCCACATCCTCGTATCTAAAGATGATGCTACTTATCAGTTCGGTATCGACTATATGCGTGATGTTTGGTATTCTACTTCTTACCTGCTCGACCGCAAGCAATCTATGAACGGTTGCGCCAAGAAGCGTTTCGAGAACTACAAGATGCAGCCACTGGAATTCGCTTTCATGCCCGGCTTCAAAGGTAAATTCTCTCAATATGGTATCGACCCGAACCGCCGTACACCGACAGGCATCCGCGCAGCAATCATCCGCGAAAAAGGAACAAACGGTGAGCGCGAAATGGCTTACTCCCTGTATCTGGCAGGCTTTGATGTGAAAGACGTCACCATGACCGACCTCATCAGCGGACGTGAGACACTGGAAGACGTGAACCTGATTGTTTATTGTGGTGGTTTCTCCAACTCAGACGTACTGGGTTCTGCCAAAGGTTGGGCAGGAGCTTTCCTCTTCAATCCGAAAGCTAAAGAAGCACTCGACAAGTATTATGCACGCGAAGATACGCTTTCATTGGGTGTTTGTAATGGTTGCCAGTTGATGATGGAATTGAACCTCATAAATCCCGAACATAAGAAAAACGGTAAAATGCTGCATAATGAATCTCATAAATTCGAATCGAGATTCCTGGGACTTACCATTCCTACCAACCGCAGCGTAATGTTCGGCTCTCTGAGTGGCAGCAAACTCGGTATATGGGTAGCTCACGGAGAAGGAAAATTCTCTTTGCCTTATGACGAAGATAAATATAATGTGGTAGCCAAATATAGTTATGACGAGTATCCTGCCAATCCGAATGGCTCCGACTACTCCATAGCAGCCATAGCAAGTGCTGACGGGCGCCATCTGGCTATCATGCCTCACCTGGAGCGCTCTATCTTCCCGTGGCAGCACGGTTGTTATCCTGCCGACCGCCTGCACAGCGACCAGATCACTCCATGGATGGAAGCCTTCGTCAATGCACGTAAATGGGTAGAAGAAAAGGTTAAGTAGTTCTGACTACAATCTATAAGTGAAGCACAGGCGCAGGTTATAATATACAACTTGCGCCTGTTGTCGTCTAAACAATGCGAGGAATCGAACACTATTCTTCTTGCTTTCGTGTTGCTTTTATCAAACAAAATGCATATTTTTGCGTTAATTTCACAAATACCCCCAATAACGAACGACCGTAACTGTTATGAGAAAATTTATCATTTTCTTTTTATTCACATACATTTCCTCCTTCTGCATCGCCCAAACTTATAAATATCTCGGCGTGGAAGATGGCTTGAGCAATCGTAGGATATATGCTATTCAGAAAGGGCCGAAAGGATATATGTGGTTTCTTACGCACAATGGCATTGACCGCTATGACGGAAAAAATTTCAAGCAATACCGACTTATAGACAGCGAAATAGAAGTTAACTCCATGCTCAATCTGAGTTGGCTATATGTTGGTGTGGATGGAACACTGTGGGAGATAGGCAAAAAAGGAAGAGTATTCCGCTATGATGCCAAACATGATCGCTTTCAACTTGTATACAAGCTACCTGATGAAGTGGTAAAAGGAAATCCGACTCCCGTAAGCTATGGATTTATTGACAGCAACAATATTGTATGGCTCTGTAACGAAGAAGCATTGTATCTCTACGATACGAACACTGAAAAAACTACCATTATCAAAAACCATATCGGAGAAAGTATTACGGATATCGAGCAAATCGACCCTGACCATTATTTCATCGGTACAGACGTCGGTATACATCATGCCGAATTAAAAGACAACGTTCTCAACCTTTCTCCATGCAACTGGCTTGATAAACTGAAGATGCAAGTCAACGAGTTATATTTCCATAAAGCAAACCGCAAACTATTCATCGGTACATTCCAGAAAGGCATTTATCTGTACGATATGAATATTCATCAAACTGTAGAGCTGAATGTCGGTTTGCAGGATGTCAGCATTACACGTATCAAAGCCTTCAATGACAAAGAAATATTGATAGCTACAGATGGTGCCGGTATATATAAAATGAATGTGGATACCTATGAGTGCGCCCCCTACATCGTGGCGGATTACAATAGCTATAATGCCATGAACGGCAACAGTATTTACGACTTCTATGTAGATGATGAACGCATCTGGATAGCCAATTACCCTATCGGCATCACAGTACGCAACAATCAATATGCCAGTTATGAATGGATCAAACATTCTATTGGCAACAAGCAATCGCTCGTCAACGATCAGGTAAATGCCATCATCGAAGATCACGAAGGTGATCTTTGGTTTGCTACCAATAACGGTATCAGCCTCTACTCTACCAAAACAAAACAATGGCACTCATTCCTCAGCGTGTTTGACAATGGTAACGTAACCAAAAACCATGTTTTCATTTCTTTGTGCGAGGTATCACCCGGCATCATCTGGGCAGGTGGATACACTTCGGGCATCTACCAAATCAATAAAAAACAGATGAAGGTGGAGTTCTTTACTCCTTCTACATTTGGCGATTGTGATATCCGTCCGGATAAGTACATACGCTCTATCATAAAAACTTCCGATGGCAGTATCTGGTCCGGTGGCTATTACAATTTAAAGCAAATAGACTTCAACCGTAAAAATATACGTGCTTATCCGGGACTTAGCGGAATTACGGATATTAAGGAGAAGGATGCGCAACACATGTGGATAGGTACTGCCACAGGACTGTATCTGCTGGACAAAGAAACCGGCAAGTATCAGTGTATATCGATGCCGATAGAGTCTTTCTACATTAACGCGCTTTATCAGACACCAGACAGTTTGCTGTACATCGGGACCAGCAACTCCGGATTACTCATTTATAACCATCAGCGAAAGTCGTTTGAGCATTTCCACAAAGACAACTGCCCGCTGATTTCCAATAACATATATACCATTCTTCCGGACGGAAACAAAAGTGTCCTGCTGAGTACGGAAAACAGTCTGACAAGCTATTACCCGGCTGGAAAGATATTTCATAACTGGACTAAAGAACAGGGACTGAAGAGTGATCATTTTAATTCAACATCAGGCGTACTGCGAAAAAACGGAAACTTCATTCTTGGAAGTACGGACGGAGCAATAGAGTTCCACAAAGATATGATGATTCCACGCAATTATGAGTTCAAAATGATATTCAGCGATTTGCGCGTATTCTATCAAACCGTTTACCCCGGCGATGAGGGTTCACCGCTGGAAGTGGACATAGATGAAACTCAAGTGTTAAAGCTGAAATACAATCAGAACATATTCTCTCTACGGATATCTTCTATCAACTACGATTATCCGTCATTGATTCTGTATTCCTGGAAACTGGAAGGTTTCTATGACGGATGGAGCCGTCCTGAGAAAGATTGCATGATCCGGTTCACAAATCTGAATCCCGGAAAATATACATTACGGGTACGTGCCATCTCCAGTGAAGACCGACGAATCGTTCTTGAAGAGCGTGACATGGAAATCATAATAGAACAGCCCTTATGGCTCAGCATATGGGCATTAATACTTTATGCCGCCGTGATAGCCGCAATTGTCATTATCACATTGCGTGTCATTATCCTGCGCAAACAGCGTAAGGCTTCGGATGAGAAAATACGCTTCTTCATCAATACAGCGCATGATATTCGTACCCCGTTGACACTGATCAAAGCGCCACTGGAAGAACTCAGTGAAAAGGAAAATCTGACACCGAGCGGACGAAGCAATATGAATACTGCCATACGAAATGTGAACGCCCTGTTGCGACTGACGACCAATCTTATTAACTTCGAACGTGCAGACACTTATTCCAGTGCCCTATATGTATCCGAATATGAGTTGAGCACCTACATGGAGGAAATGATCAATGCTTTCCGGGCTTATGCCGACGTAAAACGTATCAGCCTGACTTATGAAAGTAATTTCCGCTACATGAATACCTGGCTTGACAAGGATAAGATGGATTCGATTCTGAAAAATCTGATATCCAATGCCTTGAAGTATACACCAGAAGGTGGAAGCGTACATATCTATACAGCAGAAACAGAAGACTATTGGAGTGTGGAAGTAAAGGATACGGGTATCGGTATTCCGTCCTCAGAACAGAAAAAACTCTTTAAAATACACTTCCGGGGTAGTAACGCCATCAACTCGAAAGTAACGGGTAGTGGTATCGGATTGTTACTGGTATGGAAACTTGTTCACCTGCATAAAGGCAAAATCAACTTTACAAGCACGGAAGGAAAAGGCTCCTGTATTAAAGTCACATTCCCAAAAGGTGAAAAACCTTATCGAAAAGCTATTCACAGTCCGAAACCGGGAAGTGAGAAAGTTGCTTATGCTGAATCGGGAGTGCCTAAGAATGTTACGCCAAACATTGCTTATGATGCAACTAAACAGAAACAACAGCAAAACAGTGATCTTCCGAAAATCCTGATTGTGGAGGATAATGATGAGTTGAGGGAATATCTCCGCAATACACTGTCGGACGACTATAACATACAAGTATGCAGCGATGGCAAACAAGCACTCGAAATAGTCAAGGAATATATGCCTAACATGATTATTTCGGATATCATGATGCCGGAAATGCGTGGAGACGAATTGTGTCATGTCTTAAAGAATGATATTGAAACCTCTCACATCCCCATCATTTTGCTCACAGCACTGAACAATGACCGCAACATCATTGAAGGATTGAAGACCGGAGCAGATGAGTATATTGTGAAGCCTTTCAATATAGGTATTCTCCGTGCTACGATATCCAACATCCTGACGAATCGCTCTTTGCTGCGACATAAATATGCTAATCTGGAACTGAATGATGATGAAGATGCCACAACTTGTACCAATTGTTCCACCGACCTTGACTGGAAATTCATTTCTTCCGTCAAGAAGCATGTGGAAGAAAATATGGATAACGGTGCACTCAATGTGGAAATGCTCTGTTCATTACTGAATATGAGTCGTACCAGCTTCTATAATAAAATAAAAGCCCTGACCGACCAGGCTCCGGCAGACTATATCCGATTGATACGTCTGAAACGTGCCGCACAATTACTGAAAGAGCAGAAATACAGCATAACTGAAGTTGCAGAAATGACTGGTTTCAGCGATGCGAAATACTTCCGGGAAGTATTCAAGAAGCATTTCAGTGTCAGCCCGAGCCAATATGCGAAACAGAAAGAAGAAGGTGAAGAAGGGGAATAAAGTGGTAGAGTGATATCATATTATCACATTATAACATTAAAACTATGAATATTTATTTAGAGGCATTCGGCCTTTTTTCTAAAATAGGAGTTTTCACTATCGGAGGTGGCTATGCCATGGTGCCACTCATAGAGGAAGAAATTGTAGAGAAACGAAAGTGGATCGCCAAAGACGATTTTATAGACTTACTTGCCATTTCCCAATCGACTCCCGGCATTCTTGCGGTTAACATTTCCATTTTTATCGGATATAAGTTGCGGGGAATTCGTGGAAGTATAGTCACTACTTTAGGGACAATTCTACCCTCATTCCTCATTATTCTTGCCATAGCTATGTTCTTCCACAATTTTAAGGATAATCCGATAGTGGAACGGATATTCAAGGGTATCCGCCCGGCAGTAGTTGCACTGATTGCCGCTCCTACATTCAGTATGGCTAAGTCAGCCAAAGTCAACCGTTACAATGTCTGGATACCCATTGTATCTGCACTAATCATCTGGCTACTGGGATTCTCACCTATCTGGGTAATTATCATCGCCGGTGTAGGAGGATACTTATACGGACGGTTACACCATCCCAAAGTTGAAAGTTGAGAAAGTTGGCTGCGCATCATAAATCATAAATTATAAATCATAAATATCCTATGCTTTATTTTCAGTTATTCTATACATTCTTCAAAATAGGCCTTTTCGGCTTTGGCGGCGGATATGCCATGCTTTCGATGATACAAGGTGAAGTAGTCACACGCTACGGGTGGTTGACACCACAAGAGTTTACAGATATTGTAGCTATCAGTCAAATGACTCCCGGACCTATCGGAATCAACTCGGCAACGTATGTAGGCTTCACGGCTACCGGAAGTATATGGGGTTCTGTCATCGCTACTTTTGCTGTAGTACTTCCTTCATTCATCCTGATGTTAGTTATCAGTAAGTTTTTCCTGAAATACCAGAAACATCCGGCTGTTGAAGCAGTATTCAGTGGATTGCGCCCGGCAGTGGTAGGGCTACTGGCATCAGCGGCCCTGGTATTAATGAATACAGAGAATTTTAGTTCACCTAAAGAAGATATGTACTCGTTTATCGTCAGTTGCATCATCTTCCTGGTGGCTTTTGTGGGTACCCGGAAATATAAAGTCAATCCGATAGTGATGATTATAGGCTGCGGAATAGCAGGTTTCATATTGTATTAACAAAAAAGGTGAAGCTTATAGCTTCACCTTTTTTGCCACTATCTTCGACTCATTATGCAGTCGGTCGAGTGCTGTTACCACATAGCGATATTTAGTCTTTCCATTTTCATAGGGTAACTTATAGAAGTTATCCCGCGTGATGGCTACAATATGAGAAGGATCACTGATGTCCACTTTCTCTTTAGCATCGAAACGGTAAATCACATACTGTACGGCACGATCCATTTCATCCTTATACTTCGGTGCTGTCCAGAACAAAAGATATCCATCTTCTGTCCACACCGGTTTCATCTTACGCACTTTATCCGGCGCTTCATTATCCATGAAATCAAAAACAGGAGGCAAGGCGGGATATTTGTGGTATTCAGCCATCAAAGCATCACGATACTTTCCGGCATTCTCCACCACTGCACTTGCAGGCCACTGACAACTTCCACCAATCGTCTGATAAGCACGTTGCAACGCCATCTTACGTGGAAGCTGGTTCATGGAAGGAGTCTGCGGATCAGCATTCTGCACCGTATTCATTACCGACTGACCGATGAACAAAGGACGATTTTCCGTATTCTTTGCCCACCACTTCACCAATGTCTCATAATCAGCTACCGGATGACCTATCTGCCAGTATATCTGCGGAATGTTATAGTCTATCCAACCTTCACGGGCCCAAAGAAGCACATCAGCATAAAGATCATCATAGTTTTGCAAACCATTAGTCTTACTACCCAGCGGATCACTCTTCTGATTACGGTAAATACCAAACGGAGAAACACCGAACTTAACCCACGGCTTCAATTCGCGCACTGTCTCATGAATTTTCTTTATCAACACATTGACATTACTGCGACGCCAATCCGCTTTATTAGAAAATCCACCGCCATAACGGGCAAAGCTGGCATCATCCGGGAAGTCTACTCCCTGTTTAGGATAAGGGTAGAAATAATCATCCATATGAATAGCATCAACATCGTAGCGGGAAACAATATCCGTAATCACCATACAGATGTGGCGACGGCTTTCCGGCAATGCAGGGTCGAAATAGACTTGGTCACCGTAAGTAACAAACCATTCGGGATGGATATTATAAACATGGCCCGGCGCCAATTCATTCTTCAGTGAAGTCTTCACACGATAAGGATTAATCCAGGCATGAAACTCCATACCACGCTTGTGGCACTCTTCAATCATAAATTCCATGGGATCCCAATAAGGATTGGGTGCTTGTCCCTGTACACCGGTCAGAAAGCGGCTCCACGGTTCCAGTTGCGAAGCATAGAGAGCATCGGCTTCGGGACGTACCTGAAAGATAATGGCATTAATGCCTGCCTCTTGCAGGGAGTTCAACTGACTGATCAGGGTCTGTTTCAACTTCTCAGTGGGAATTCCGCGGAATTGTCCGTTAACAGCTTGTATCCAGGCTGCACGAAATTCACGTTTGGGGTATCTTTCGGGTTGGAATTGCGCTGCCACTGTCAGAGAAAAGAGCAGGGCACATACGCACAAAAGGGTTCTTACTTTCATTCTTTATAAAATCTGATTAGGGTTTATTCAATTCATTGGCCATTCAACAACTACACGGACGCCACTATTGTACGAAGTATCCAGGTAAATCTTTCCATCTACAATATCCATCACCTGACGGGCAATGGAAAGTCCCAGACCTGTACCGGGAGTAAAGCTATCTACTTTAAAGAAACGCTCGAAAACAGTTTCCTGATATTGCGGCTCAATGCCGATACCAGTATCTTCTATTATGAAACGTATGATATTATTCTCCTTATCTTCCTCGCATTGCAGACGGATCACACCCTTTTCGGTAAATTTCCCGGCATTATCCAACAAAAGGGTAAGCACACGTTTCATCCAGGCTCGTACCGTCTGTATCACCGGGACATCCGGAGAGGGAACCCATTGCAGTTCCACACCTTCTTTCTGCTTCCCACCCAACTCATCTATACATTCAAGACAGCAGGCATTCACATCCACCGCTTCTTTGGGCATATCGGCAGTCTGTGAGTCCATATCGGCAATATCTATAATATTATCAATCAGTTCTAACAAATAAGCACTGTTCTTCTCTACCTGACTGGAATATTCACGGGCATCTTCCACATCCAAGCCTTCTTCGGCAAGCAATGCAGAAAAACCTACTACAGAATTAAGCGGTGTACGCAACTCATGCGTGACGTGCTGGATGAACGAACTCTTAATGCGCCCCATCTTCTGCAATTCCTTACGAGCAACATCCAGTTTCCGGTTCATGGAAAGAGTACGAATATAAAGGTAAGTAACCAATATCAATAGCAGTAATATCACACAACCCGCCCCAAACACAAAAGCCAGACGCTCACGGCTCATTTTCTCACTCAGTTCCAGCTTCTCCATCTTCAGACGGTCAACCTCAAACTGAGCGGTATATTTGTTCAGCTGTTCATCCATCTCTGCCGTACGCACAGAATCATTCAATTGAGAATACTCTGCAAAAGCACGACATGCCTCTTTGTAATGTCCGGTCTGTTCCAGCATAATGGCTTTTTGCCGGTAGTTTCCCGGATAATAATTGCCTATCGAACGCTGGTAATCAATCAGAGAATCCATATAAGCCACGGCATTGCCTATGTTACCCAAGATCTGACTGCACATAATTTTATAGCCGAACCAGCCCTCCTGTGAAATAGACTCTTTATTTTTAAGATAATAAGCATTTGCTTCACGAATATAAGGTGCTGCCGCTTTCTCTCCTTTTATCCCCAAAACAGCAATAACCCGGAACTGATAATAACGCATATACAAGGCTTCTCCTATTACAACATCCTTCCCCTCTACTGTCTTCCCCAACTGTCCCAACCGGTCCAGATAAGGCACAGCGTCACTATATGACTGACGTGCCAGATAAGTTTGAATGATATTGAGGGAAACGACATAAGCATCACGGTAATATTTGCCTTCTTCAAAGTGCTTCAATGCACTGTCATAATATTCAAGGCATAGCTTTATATTCTGACCGAACACACGGTGATTATAACCTATACACATTTCACCGGATGCCATGCCGTATTTATCTTTCCGTTTCTCGGCGTCTTTGCAGAGTAAATCCGTCTCCTTCATCACCTCTTCCTGCATCCCTTTTTCGGTCATTCGCTGGATGTACTGCCTCCATGCCTGATAGCGATCGGTATTACGGTGGCAACGATCTGCCCAGTCCATATATTCATAAGTCACCAGGCGCAAACTGTCCGTATCTCCTAATTCATAATAATGACTGGCAAGAATAGCATAAGCGTCACTGATATTAGCCGTATCCTTCCGCTCTTTTGCCAATTCAAGGAAGTGCATACCCAAAGGTAGAAAATTCGGTTTACCATTCGCTTTCCGTACACTGTCGGCAAGCGATTTCAGATCAATTGTATCTTGTCCCATAACTGTCCCGAAACAAGAAAACAAGCATACCAACATGGCACACAGGCATATCCGAGGGTATTGCATAAGGATGATTGGTTTTTAAAATGCGCATAAAAATAGTGCTTTTCCCGCTTGTATGTCAGCAACTATTTAAAAGTATAACAAATCTTAACCTGCCAATCATTATACATATTTGAATTGCAGTGATTATCTTTGCAGCTTAAATTCACTTTAGTGACTCAGATTATGACCAAAAACAACTCCATACTCATCAAAGGCGCACGCGTCAACAACCTGAAAAATATAGACGTAGAAATACCCCGAAACAAACTTGTTGTCATCACCGGGTTGTCCGGTTCGGGTAAATCCTCCCTGGCATTCGACACACTTTATGCTGAGGGACAACGTCGTTATGTAGAAAGTCTGAGCAGTTATGCCCGCCAGTTCCTGGGACGTATGAGCAAGCCTGAATGTGACTTTATCAAAGGGATTCCGCCTGCCATCGCCATAGAACAGAAGGTGAGCAGCCGCAATCCACGCTCCACTGTCGGCACCTCTACCGAAATATACGAATACCTGCGATTATTGTATGCCCGCATCGGACGGACATTCAGCCCCATTAGCGGAGAGGAAGTAAAAAAACATTCCACTGAAGATATCGTAAACTGTATGTTAGGCTATCCGGAAGGGACAAGATACACAGTGCTCGCTCCGATACTACTGCGTGAAGACCGCACAATGAAACAACAACTGGACATTGATATGAAGCAGGGCTTCAACCGTCTGGAAGTAAACGGAGAGATGATACGCATTGATGAATATGAACCCAAGAAAGGAGATACCGTTTTTTTATTGATAGACCGTATGGTAGCATCCAAAGAAAAAGATGCGGTCAGCCGACTGACGGACTCTGCCGAAACGGCGATGTACGAAGGCGACGGTGCCTGTCTGCTCCGGTTCTATCAGCCTGACGGAACCACCAGCCTGTATCGCTTCAGCACCAAATTCGAAGCAGACGGTATTGCTTTTGAAGAGCCGAGCGACCAGATGTTTTCCTTCAACTCCCCCATCGGTGCCTGTCCTGAGTGCGAAGGTTTCGGTAAAGTAATCGGTATTGATGAACATCTGGTGGTTCCCAACCGTTCGCTGTCCGTTTACGACGGTGCTGTTGTCTGTTGGCGTGGCGAAGTGATGGGTGAATGGAAAGATATGGTGATACGAGGTGCCGAAAAAGCCGGATTCCCCATCTTTACACCTTACTATGAGCTGACGGACGCACAACGCCGGATGCTATGGGAAGGCACTCCTTACTTCCAGGGTATCAACGCCTTCTTTAAGATGGTGCAGGAAAATCAGTACAAGATACAATATCGCGTGATGTTGGCACGTTATCGTGGCAAAACACTGTGTCCGAAGTGCCATGGCACCCGCTTAAAACCCGAAGCCAGCTATGTACGAGTAGGAGGACGAAATATTTCCCAACTCGTAGATCTGCCGATTACGGAGTTGAAAAACTTCTTCGATAACCTGCAACTGGATAAGCACGACAAAGATGTTGCTACCCGTATTCTCATGGAAATCAACAGTCGTATCCGCTTCCTTCTCGATGTCGGATTGGGATATCTGACACTGAATCGTCTCAGCAACTCGCTTTCGGGTGGTGAGAGCCAACGTATTAATCTAGCCACTTCACTGGGCAGCAGCCTGGTAGGTTCACTCTATATCCTTGACGAGCCCAGTATCGGACTACACAGTCGCGATACCGACAAGTTGATACACGTATTGCGTCAATTGCAACAACTGGGTAATACGGTTGTCATCGTGGAACATGACGAAGAAATCATCCGTGCAGCGGATTACATCATAGATATCGGGCCGAAAGCCGGCCGCCTGGGCGGACAAGTGGTCTATCAGGGAGATATGAAAGATTTGCAGCCGAACAGCGACAGCTACACCGTTCGTTATCTGCTGGGAGAAGAAGAAATTCCTGTCCCGGAACATCGCCGCCCATGGAATAACTACATAGAACTGACCGGGGCACGCGAAAATAACCTAAAAGGGGTAAACGTGCGCTTTCCTCTGAATGTAATGACTGTAGTGACCGGCGTCAGCGGATCGGGAAAGAGTACCCTGGTACGCGATATCTTCTTCCGTGCCCTGAAACGCGAACTGGATGAGTGCAGCGAACGTCCGGGCGAATTCGCTTCTATCGGCGGTGACCTGCAAAACCTGCGAAATGTAGAATTTGTAGATCAGAACCCTATTGGCAAATCCAGTCGTTCAAATCCTGTAACTTATATCAAGGCTTACGACGAAATCCGCAAACTATGGGCAGATCAACCACTTGCCAAACAAATGGGATACACTGCCGGCTACTTTTCATTCAACAGTGAGGGCGGACGTTGCGAAGAATGTAAAGGTGACGGAACCATCACAGTAGAAATGCAATTCATGGCCGACTTGGTGTTGGAATGTGAAACCTGCCACGGAAAACGCTTCAAAGCTGATACACTGGAGGTTAAATTCCATGATGCTAACATCTACGATGTACTGGAAATGACCGTGAACCAAGCTATAGAGTTCTTCACTAAACACGGACAGAAGAAGATAGTAAAAAAACTCGCTCCACTACAAGATGTAGGATTAGGCTACATCAAACTGGGACAGTCTTCCTCTACCCTTTCAGGTGGTGAAAACCAACGCGTGAAGCTGGCTTATTACCTCAGTCAGGAAAAGGCAGACCCTACCCTGTTCATCTTCGACGAACCGACCACAGGACTACATTTCCATGATATTCGCAAATTACTGGAAGCTTTCGATGCCCTGATATTACGTGGACACTCCATCGTAATCATCGAGCATAACATGGACGTTATCAAGTGTGCCGACTATGTGATAGACCTCGGACCGGAAGGTGGTGACAAAGGTGGAAATCTGGTAGCGGCAGGCACACCGGAAGAAGTGGCAAAATGTGCGGCAAGTTATACAGGACAATTCCTGCAAGAAAAACTGCACATGAAATAATTGAGTGAAACTCATCTCATGAGACGGATTATTCTGTCTCGTGAGATAAAAATATCCGTCCCATGAGATAAAAAAATCGTCCCACAAGACAAATTGTTTTATCTCATGGGACAATTTATAATAATCTGCAAAGCGGAAAAATCTTAGCTTGCTTTATTCATAGCAGGAGTTATGTAAGTTAGAAGTAGAAACCGAAACCAACCTTCAGACCAAATACCGAACGGTCACCGTTTACGTTCCAATACACAGCCGGCTCAAGTGTCACCGTCCTCGACAGAAAGAAAGCGTACCCTGCTTCCGCACCGAAAGAAAACTTGGTATCATCGCTTGTCCCCCAATCCCAACGGTCTACGTTGACATCAGCACCCAGATATAGACCAATCTTACTGAAATAATAACGACCGCCCACACCGAGTGTATAAACATCCGTATCACCTCCTTTTTCATTCCATTTGGCTCCTGCATGTATCAATAACGCCACATTATCCAGCAGAAACGCACCACCTTTGGCTTCAATGCCAAATGAAGTCTTGTCTGTCTCTGTATTATGCGACAAACCTAAGCCGGAAATCGACGGATTCAAGATCCACTTTCCTTTTTCAAATTGTGCCTGGGCAGCCACTGTGGCCACAAGCAGACAAACGAGTAATGCTAATTTTTTCATTGTTACTTATTAGTTTTTGGTGTTATTGTACTTTTCATCTTCCTCTCTACGTTTTCGCTGCAAGTCTTCTTTCTTACGCAACACCAACCAGAGGATAAACACAATGATATAGGATGCTGCAACAGTGACGTATTTTTCCGTATCACTGATAACAGTGTTGCGCGGCAGGAAATAAGCTGCCGTAGCACTCACATAGATAAGCAGAGCAATCGTGATGCTTGTAGATTTTTTAAATCTCTTCATTACCAAAGTTTTTTAGTCGTTTTAAAATACCAGATACTAAACCAGAGCGCAGCTACCACAGCAGCCAGAATGGCAACACCGAGAGCAGTCTGAGGTCCTAAGCCAAAGCCTTCGGGGGCTATACAGATGTATGTTATACAAACAGTTGTCATAAATACAGCCGGAACATAAGTTACATAAAAGTAATGCCCTTTCTTTTCACGTACCAGATAGACGGTAATCGCCCAAAGCGTAAAGACGGAAAGCGTCTGATTGGTCCATGCAAAGTAACGCCAAATCATGTCAAAACCCTCTTTGTCGCTCAAACTGTAGAGCAACAAACCGATAGCAGCGAGAAACATAGGAATACATATATACAAACGACGACGCATGGATTTTTGTTCCATTCCGAGGAAGTCTGCCACAATAAGGCGGGCAGAGCGGAAAGCGGTGTCACCACTCGTGATAGGCGCGGCAATCACACCTAATATAGCAAGGAATCCTCCCACAGTACCGAGCCAATCTTTGGTGATAGCATCCACTACTACGGCAGCATTCGTCTCTCCCATTCCGTTTTCATGAAAGAAATAGGTGGCAGCTGCTGCCCAAATCAGGGCAACAATACCTTCGGTAATCATAGCACCATAGAACACAGGGCGACCGTGACGTTCACTCGTCATACAACGAGCCATTAACGGACTTTGCGTAGCATGGAAACCACTGATAGCACCACAGGCTATGCTGACAAACATAATCGGGAAAATGGGTAGTTCAACAGCATTAGGGTTCGTATTCTGTAATCCGTCCCAGAATTCCGGTAAGACAGGATGCTTCACATAAAGCATCACCAGTATACCCACCGCCATAAAAAGCAATGCAACAGCAAAAAGCGGATATATCTTACCTATGATTTTATCAACCGGCAACAAAGTGGCAAAAATATAATAGATAAATACTACTATTATCCAGAACGTAACATCCAAAGATTCCGGTGTCAGTTTTGCCAGCAATCCGGCAGGGCCGGCCACAAAGACAGCTCCTACCAATATCATCAAAAGAACTGTAAAACCGCGCATCACCTGCTTGGTAGTTACTCCCAGATAGCGACCGATGATCTCCGGCAAGCTTTCACCGCCATTACGCAGAGAGAGCATACCTGCCAGGTAATCATGTACGGCTCCGGCAAAGATACTGCCGAGCACAATCCACAAATAAGATGATACACCAAATTTAGCCCCCATAATAGCACCGAAGATAGGACCCAAACCGGCAATATTAAGAAATTGTATCATGAAAATCTTCCAGGTGGGCAAAGGGATATAATCCACCCCATCGGTCTTAGTCAAAGCAGGCGTCTTACGATCGTCAGGGCCGAAAATATGTTCGATGAAACGCCCGTAAAGAAAATAACCTGCTATTAATGCCAACAGGCAAAGCGTAAATGTAATCATGGTGCGTTATTCATTATTTTTAATGGACGCAAATGTAATAGTTTCTAAGGAAACTGCACAACATTCTCAAGTGTTTTACTTATCTTCGCCGCTAAAAATGACAGAAATAAAGAAGGAAAAGAGAATTTGTTTAGAATAAGTATTAGGTATTACAATAAAATCTCTATCAACATGAAACAGTTACTTCTCACTATATTATTTATCACATTCGTTCTGCCCCTTACCGCACAATCTGCCGGTGAGATGGTTACCCGTCCTCCAAAATACGAAGTGCGCGCTGCCTGGGTCACCGCCGTCTATGGTTTGGACTGGCCCCGTACCCGTGCCACCAGTCCCGAAGGCATCCGAAAACAAAAGGCAGAACTAGTCGAAATACTTGACCGACTGAAAGATGCCAACTTCAACACTGTGCTCTTCCAGACGCGAACGCGCGGTGACGTGCTCTACCGCTCGAAGATAGAACCGTTCAACTCCATCTTGACTGGGAAAACAGCTGCAGATCCGGGATACGATCCACTGGCTTTTGCCATAGAAGAGTGTCATAAGCGCGGTATGGAGTGCCATGCCTGGATGGTAGCCATTCCGTTAGGCAATCGCAAGCATGTTGCCAATCTGGGCAATGCCTCCGTAACCAAACAGAAATCCGCTATTTGTGTGCCTTATAAGCGTGAATACTTCCTCAATCCCGGAAATCCGGCAACCAAAGAATATCTGATGAGCCTTGTACGCGAGGTTGTGGAAAAATATGACGTGGATGGCGTCCACTTCGATTATCTGCGTTATCCAGAGAATGCTCCCCGATTCCCAGACACCTATGATTTCCGGAAATATGGCAAAGGACGCGACCTCGCCCAATGGCGCAGGGATAACATTACGGAAATCGTCCGACACCTCTACAAAGGTGTGAAAGCTCTGAAGCCCTGGGTAAAGGTAAGTACCTGCCCTGTAGGAAAATACCGTGATACCTCCCGTTATCCTTCCCGCGGATGGAATGCTTTTCATACTGTTTACCAAGATGCACAAGGTTGGTTGGGTGAAGGCATACAGGATCAGATATATCCCATGCTTTACTTCCGGGGTAACCATTTCTATCCTTTTGCTCTCGACTGGCAGGAACAAAGTAATGGTCGCCAGATCATTCCCGGACTGGGTATCTATTTCCTCGATCCCAGTGAAGGAAACTGGACACTGGATGAAGTGGAGCGTCAGATGCACTTCATCCGTACCCACAAACTGGCAGGTCAGGCCCATTATCGTGTGAAATATCTGATGGACAACACACAAGGGTTGTATGATGTATTGGAAGAGGACTTTTATACCGCTCCTGCCCTGCAACCTGCCATGCCCTGGATAGACAACGTGCCACCGACAGCCCCTACCCATCTTACTATCACTCGACTGCCGGACGGATACATCCACCTCAGTTGGATGCCCGCCACGGACAACGACAAACGTAATGTACCGACCTACGTCATCTACGGCTCGGACACTTACCCGGTGGATACCTCCAATCCGGAAAATATTATTGCCCAGCGAGTACAAGGAACGGAATACACGTATGCTCCCGTCCGCTTCTGGACGGCAAAGAAGTATTTTGCTATCACTGCCGTGGACCGTTGTGGCAATGAAAGCGAAGCGGGCAGATGACCCTCCCGAATGCCACACTCCAGCGTCCCCAATGCCACACTTGAATGGGTGAAACGCCACACTTGAACAAGTGTGAAGTGCGGCATTGGGGACGCTGAAGTGTGGCACCGGAAGCGGTGAAGTGTGACATTGCGAACGCTGAACTGTGGCAACCGTACAGCAAGCCGCGGCATCCGTACGACGAGACTCGACATTGGAAAAATCAGCAGCAGCGTTTCTTTCTTTTTCTTCTGCTGCTGTTGTTAGTATATCTTTTATATTCTCTTTATTATCCGTATCAACACTTTCACTAATAATACTATCATTCAGCGTTTTATCTGATTTTTCGGTGCGTTTTGCCGCCTTTTCCCTCGACGTTTTTTGTCGTTTTTCGTCATTTTTTGACCAGGAAACCGACGATTCCGATACATTTCCGGTCGTTTTCGGAACCGTTTTTCGAACCGAATCTTCCGGTTTTCCCGTTTTATCCGCAACTGTTTCCTCCCGCTTTTGAACCGGTTTATGCAGTGGGTTCAGTTCGGCAGGCGCAAAAGATCCGTCCTCTTCAAAATCGAAAAGTTCGTAACCGAGAATGATCTTCTTGACATAAGCAAAAGATATCTTATGCATCTTGCAGTAAGGACGCAAAAACTCCATATCGACACATGAGCCGGGCAACATAGCCAATTTCTCGATAACGAACCAATAAGCCCCTGTTCCCTTGAGCTTTTCCATTTTCAACAGATATTGCATTCTGGGATCGTGCATAGCCATCAGCGGATGCTGCAAATAGAAATTCCTTTTCATCTTTCTTTATGTTTTAGTTTAAAGCCATAAAGATAAGAATAGCATGTGAGACAGTCGGAGGTTACGTGAGGTTCCATGAGGTTAAATGAGGTTCCGTGAGGTTAACACACCTCCACCCGCACGTAAGCCCGGTACCTGCTTTGAGGAGTAACCGGCACCAAGGCCAGATAGCCGGAGACGATTCTTCCTTCCTCCACTACCAATGGATAATCCCTCATGTCCTGTTCATGTTGCGTCCGCAAAGCCTCGGCAGAAGGGAAATTGTCGACATTAAAAATTCCTTTGCTACCGGGAGCGACGAAATTATCATAAAGCTGACGGGCAACCATCCCCATAGTCATGCGCACATTAATTTCAACATGTGGATAAATGGCGTACGGATATCCTCTCTGATCCGGACAGATCATCATATCTATCCCCATAGGACCGGAATAATACCTACCATAAATTCCTTCTATAACTTTCTGCAAATACCCACGAATGCACACAAAGGCTTCTAAAGGGATATACCGTAGAATCCACTGTTCCACTTCCTCATTAGAAACCAGCATATTACCACGATAAACACCTTTCTCATCCGTAATAAAATGCGAGTAGCCGCTAAACAGTACCTTCCCCCTACCATTGGAGTAGAATTCCATGGCAAAATCCCCCTCCTTTTTATATATAGGTTCCAGTATAAGAGCCCCGTGGTTCACCAGTTCCCGACGACACCAATCAGCCGTAGATTTCGTCAGACCACGGCGACACCAACGCAACCCCTTTCCGCTGCCCGACCACACGGACTTGAACAGGTAACCGTCCTTAAAATCATCGACTATATCCGGAACGCAGAATTCCTTGCCCTCCCCTGATATCAGAAAGTGACGTCCACAAACACATTTGAGGGTTTTATTCAGTTCAAACGTCATAGCAAGAGCCATCCCATACGCACGGGAAGAAAGCATACGACACTCGCGCAACTCTGCTTCCGTAGGAAGTTTATGTTGGGCAATACCGGCCTTCTGCATACGCTTGCGGAAAGCGCGATTCCATCCCCAAGGTACAATTTGGGATTCTGCATAATCGGGTAATTCCGGTTCAGTGACCAATTGCACGGAAAGGGGGAACAATTGTTTCATTTTTTGCAGGTAATCAGCGTTATAGGCCGAAGGAGCAAGTACCGCACTGCCGGGTTGGGCATACCAAACGGGTAATAAAGCAAGATCTTGGGCCATGCGACAGGCAGAAGCGGGAGCCATATAATTTTCTTCATTATTAGCAAGTGCCATGTCCGTGTCTGGGTTAAATACATAGAGTTTCATACTATTACAGTTCTTTATTATTTAAGGCCGCAAAATTACAGAGAAAAACAAGGTAAAGCAAATATATAAACTTCACTAACAAAAAAGATATTTTGCCATCTCTACTTTGCAATTCTATAAAAAAGACGTATATTTGTCGCCCGATAAACTGAATTTAACAGCATGGAAGCATTCTACCGCACACACGCCTATCTTGTTGAGCATACCAATGCCCCCGTTCGCCGTGACCTCATGGATGAGATCAACTGGAACGACCGTCTTATCGGTATTAAAGGAACGCGTGGTGTAGGTAAAACCACGTTTCTGTTGCAATATGCTAAAGAGAAATTCGGCACTGACCGTTCCTGCCTCTTTATCAATATGAACAATTTCTACTTTTCTTATTTCAGCATCGTTGATTTCGCTTATGAATTCCAACGCCGCGGCGGAAAAGTATTGCTGATAGACCAGGTATTCAAACATCCGGACTGGAGCAGGGAACTGAGAATGTGCTACGACCGCTTTCCAAACCTCAAAATCGTGTTTACCGGTTCGTCCGTGATGCGACTGAAAGAGGAAAACCTGGAACTGCGCGATATAGTGAAGAGTTATAACCTGCGTGGCTTCTCCTTCCGTGAGTATCTGAACCTGCAAACAGGCATGAAGTTCCGTGCTTATACACTGGAAGAGATTTTGAGCAACCACGAACAGATTGCCAAAGGCATCCTTTCGAAGGTACGCCCACTGGATTACTTGCAGGACTATCTGCACCATGGCTTCTATCCGTTCTTTCTGGAGAAACGCAATTTCTCGGAGAATCTGCTGAAGACCATGAATATGATGGTAGAAGTGGACATCCTGCTTATCAAACAGATTGAACTGAAATATCTTTCAAAAATCAAGAAATTGCTTTATATGCTGGCAGTAGACGGTCCGAAAGCCCCGAACGTAAGCCAGTTGGCAAACGACATACAAACATCCCGTGCCACGGTGATGAACTACATCAAATATTTGGCAGATGCACGCCTTATCAATATGGTATATCCGAAGGGAGAAGAATTCCCCAAGAAACCATCGAAGATTATGATGCACAACTCCAACCTGATGTACTCCATCTATCCCGTGAAAGTGGAAGAACTAGATGTGCTGGACACTTTCTTCGCAAATTCCCTGTGGAAAGATCACAAGGTGAACAAAGGCGACAAGAATATGTCATTCCTGGTGGACGATGTGATGCCTTTCAAGATTTGTCCGGAAGGTATGAAAATAAAAAATAATCCCGGCGTCACCTATGCCCTGCACAAAGCGGAAATAGGAAGGGGGAATCAGATTCCACTCTGGATGTTCGGCTTTTTATATTGAGATTTATTCACTTAATAATAATTCAATTTAGTTATGACTAAACAGAAGAAATTCATTACTTGTGATGGTAACCAGGCTGCTGCGCATATCTCGTATATGTTCTCTGAAGTAGCTGCTATCTATCCCATCACTCCCTCTTCTACGATGGCTGAGTACGTAGACGAATGGGCTGCCGCAGGACGCAAAAACATCTTCGGCGAAACAGTATTGGTACAGGAAATGCAATCGGAAGCCGGTGCTGCCGGAGCCGTTCACGGTTCATTGCAAGCCGGTGCGTTGACTTCAACGTACACTGCATCTCAAGGTCTGTTGCTGATGATCCCGAATATGTACAAGATTGCCGGTGAATTCCTGCCTTGCGTATTCCACGTATCAGCCCGCACACTGGCTTCTCACGCGCTGTGTATCTTCGGTGACCACCAGGATGTTATGTCAACCCGTATGACAGGTTTCGCCATGTTGGCAGAAGGTTCTGTACAGGAAGTTATGGACCTCTCCGGTGTTGCTCACTTGTCAACTATCAAAGCTCGTGTACCGTTCGTTAATTTCTTCGACGGCTTCCGTACTTCTCACGAAATCCAGAAGATCGAGATGCTGGAAAACGACGATCTCGCTCCGCTGATCGACCAGGAAGCTTTGGCTGAATTCCGTGCTCGCGCATTGAATCCGATGAATCCGGTTGCCCGTGGTATGGCTGAAAACCCCGACCACTTCTTCCAGCACCGTGAATCATGCAACAACTACTACGAAGCAGTTCCTGCTATTGTAGAAGAATACATGAATGAAATTTCTAAAATCACAGGACGTAAATATGGATTGTTCGATTACTATGGTGCTGAAGACGCAGAACGCGTAATCATCGCTATGGGTTCTGTAACCGAAGCTGCCCGTGAAGCTATCGACCACCTGATGGCTAATGGCGAAAAGGTAGGTATGGTTGCCGTACACCTGTATCGTCCATTCTCTGCTAAGCACTTCCTGGCTGCTGTGCCTAAGACTGCTAAGACTATTGCAGTTCTTGACCGTACGAAGGAACCGGGCGCGAACGGCGAACCGTTGTACCTCGATGTTAAAGACTGCTATTATGGTGCAGCTGATGCTCCGGTAATCGTAGGCGGTCGTTACGGTTTGGGTTCTAAGGACACTACTCCTGCTCAGATCATTGCCGTATTCAAGAATCTGGCTATGCCGATGCCGAAGAACCACTTCACTATCGGTATCGTAGACGACGTAACCTTCACTTCACTTCCTCAGGAAGAAGAAATCGCATTGGGCGGTGCAGGTATGTTCGAAGCTAAATTCTACGGACTGGGTGCTGACGGTACAGTAGGTGCTAACAAGAACTCTGTGAAAATCATCGGTGACAATACTGACAAACACTGCCAGGCTTACTTCTCTTACGACTCAAAGAAGTCAGGTGGTTTCACTTGTTCTCACTTACGTTTCGGTGATACTCCGATCCGTTCTACATACTTGGTAAACACTCCGAACTTTGTGGCTTGCCACGTTCAGGCTTACCTGCACATGTACGACGTAACCCGTGGTCTGCGTAAGAACGGTTCGTTCTTGCTGAACACTATCTGGGAAGGCGAAGAGCTGGCTAAGAACCTGCCTAACAAGGTGAAGAAGTACTTTGCACAGAACAATATCACTGTTTACTATATCAATGCAACCCAGATTGCACAGGAAATCGGTTTGGGCAACCGTACCAACACCATCCTGCAATCCGCATTCTTCCGTATCACCGGCGTTATTCCGGTTGACCTGGCTGTAGAGCAGATGAAGAAGTTCATCGTTAAGTCTTACGGCAAGAAGGGTGAAGATGTTGTCAACAAGAACTATGCAGCCGTTGACCGTGGCGGCGAATACAAGCAGCTGACCGTTGACCCGGCTTGGGCCAATCTGGCAGACGACGCCAAGGCTGAAAACAACGACCCTGCATTCATCAACGAAGTGGTTCGTCCTATCAACGCACAAGACGGTGACTTATTGCCGGTATCTGCATTCAAGGGTATCGAAGACGGTACTTGGGAACAAGGCACTGCCAAATATGAGAAACGTGGTGTAGCCGCATTCGTTCCCGAATGGAACGCTGAGAACTGTATCCAGTGTAACAAGTGTGCTTACGTTTGTCCTCACGCTTCCATCCGTCCGTTCGTACTCGATGCTGAAGAGCAGAAGGGTGCCAACTTCACTCAACTGAAGGCTGTAGGTAAAGCATTCGACGGTATGACATTCCGTATTCAGGTAGACGTTCTCGACTGTCTGGGTTGTGGCAACTGTGCCGATGTCTGTCCGGGCAACCCGAAGAAGGGTGGCAAGGCTCTGACTATGAAGCACCTCGAAAGCCAATTGCCGGAAGCTGCCAACTGGACCTACTGTGCTGAAAACGTGAAGAGCAAACAACATTTGGTTGACATCAAGGCCAACGTGAAGAACTCTCAGTTCGCTACTCCGTTGTTCGAGTTCTCAGGCGCTTGCTCCGGTTGTGGTGAAACTCCGTACGTTAAACTGATTTCCCAGTTGTTCGGTGACCGCGAAATGGTAGCCAACGCAACAGGATGTTCTTCCATCTACTCCGGTTCAGTACCTTCTACTCCTTATACCAAGAACGAAAAAGGTCACGGTCCTGCTTGGGCAAACTCATTGTTCGAGGACTTCTGCGAATTCGGTCTGGGTATGGAGCTTGCCAACGAAAAGATGCGCGCACGTATCGTGAAGGCTATGGAAGATGCCATCGCAGCAGAAGGAACTCCGGCCGAATACAAAGAAGTATTCCAGGCTTGGATTGAAAACATGTACGATGCAGACAAGAGCAAGGAACTGGCTGAAAAGATTATTCCGATGGTAGAAGCTGCCAAAGACAAGTGCGACAGCTGCAAGACTATCGCCAGTCTGTCTCAATACCTGGTAAAACGCAGCCAGTGGATTATCGGTGGTGACGGTGCTTCTTACGACATCGGTTACGGTGGTCTCGACCATGTAATCGCAAGCGGTAAGGATGTCAACATCCTCGTACTGGATACTGAGGTTTACTCCAACACAGGCGGTCAGTCTTCCAAGGCTACTCCGGTAGGCGCTATCGCCAAGTTTGCCGCTGCCGGTAAGCGTGTACGCAAGAAAGACCTCGGTCTGATGGCTACTACTTACGGTTACGTATACGTTGCCCAAATCGCTATGGGTGCCGACCAGGCTCAGACCCTGAAGGCTATCCGTGAAGCAGAAGCATATCCCGGTCCGTCACTCATCATCGCTTACGCTCCGTGTATCAACCACGGTCTGAAGGCAGGTATGGGCAAGAGCCAGGCAGAGGAAGAAAAGGCCGTTAAGTGCGGTTACTGGCACTTGTGGCGTTACAACCCGGCTCTGGAGGCTGAAGGCAAGAATCCGTTCACGCTGGATAGCAAGGAACCGGATTGGAGCGGATTCCAAGACTTCCTGAAGGGTGAAGTTCGTTACGCATCCGTAATGAAGCAATATCCGCAGGAGGCCGACGAGCTGTTCAAGGCTGCTGAAGAAAACGCTAAATGGCGTTACAACAGCTACAAGCGTCTTTCCAAAGAAAATTGGGGCGCTGAAGTTACAGAGTAATTCCGATTACTAAATAAAGAATAGAGGCTGCTCCTGAATAAGGCGTAGTCTCTATTTGTTTTTAATTAACAATACTAAATATCACAGGTTATGATTGGATTTATCATTTGGATTATCGGTGTGGTTCTGTGTGTCAAAGCCGTACTTGAAATCATGAAGTGGCCGGTAGACGGCGTGAAGAAACTATTAGTTGCAATTATCATCCTGCTCACAAGCTGGATTGGAATCTGTGTTTACTACTTCTGGGGAAGGGAAAACCTGCCTCAAATACTGAAATAAGTTCCAGTATCATTTACAGAAGTAAACAGACGTGTATTAAGAACAAGGGGGATAGACAACAGCTATCCCCTTCTTTTCAGAAACTCGGTAGGACTCTCCCCAAACTGTTCCTTATAGCATTTCGTGAAATAGGAAGGTGACGAAAAGCCCACTTCATAGGCAATCTCCGCTACCGTCATGTCAGAGGAGGCAAGCAGTGAGGCAGCCTTTTTCAACCTCATCTGGCGCAGCAGCTCATTCGGCGAATAGTTGGTCAGCGATTTCAGCTTACGGTAAAGCTGCACACGGCTCATACCCATATTCCGTCCCAAATCCTCCACATTGAGTTCCGCATCTTTCATCCTCTCCTCGACAAGCGATTTGAAGCGGGAGACGAAACCCTTATCCAAATCACTGATGGCTTCCTTCTCGATAGTCTGGTTATCTCCGAAGAACTGCCTCAACTGACGGCGGTTTGCAATAAGATTGCGGACACGAGACAAGAGCAACTGCGAATTGAATGGTTTGGAAATATAAGAATCGGCACCGCCATCATAGCCCTGGATACGCTGTTCGTCCAGCGAGCAGGCCGTCAGCAGAATCACCGGGATATGGCATGTCTGCAACTCCCCCTTCAAGCGGCGGCAGCATTCCACACCATCCATACCGGGCATCATTACATCGGAGATAATCACATCCGGCACATACTTCATGGCCAGCCGGATACCCTCTGTCCCGTCCGCAGCATCCAATACACGGAACTCGTTCGACAGAAGAGACTTCACATAGTTGCGAATATCCGCATTATCGTCAATTACCAGCACAGTAGGACAATCAGCCTCAACCACCTCTTCGCATGCCTTCACTTCCGTATCTATCAGGGTGGACGACACGTCCTTCTCTTCGGCAGGCAACGTCACTATGGTGGGATGGTACTGCGAAACATCCTGCTGCGGGAAAGTAACGATGAAAGTAGTGCCTTTCTCGTCACTGCGTGCCGTAATGTTACCGCCATGCATCTCTACAAAGGCACGTACCAGCGCCAGTCCGATACCGGTACCGGCTTGATGCCCGTCCACTTGATAGAAGCGCTCGAAGATGGCTTCCACATCGGTCGAAGAAATGTAGCTGCCGGAATTGAAGACGGACAGACTGTAGTTCTGTTCCGACTTTAACAACCGTACGGTGATTTTCCCGTTCTCCGGCGTATACTTCACGGCATTGGAGAAGAGATTGAAGTAAATGCGCTCCATCTTCTCCGCATCCGCCATCATCCGGAAGTCCGTATCGGGAGATGCCTCAAAGCTGAAAGCAATATGTTTCTTCAGCAACGCCATGCGGAAAGAGTCGTTCCAGCCCCGGAAGCTGTCGAGCAAATCAAAAGGTTCGAGATGGAGCTCCATGCGCCCGTTCTCCACCTTCCGGAAATCAAGTATCTGGTTGACCAGGCGAAGCAGGATATGCACATTCTTTTTCATCAGCTCGAGGAGCTGGCGCGGCTGTCCGTCAAGGGTGCGGTTGGCAAGAAGCTGCTCTATGGGATCGGCTATCAGCGTCAGCGGAGTACGGAAATCGTGTGAAATATTCGTGAAGAACACCAGCTTGGCGTGCGTAGCCTCCTCCAGTTCATGGGAAAGCTGTTCCAACTGCGACTTCTGCACTTCCAACAGTTCCTTCTGCTGTATCAACTGAGTTTTCTGTTCTTCCAGTTTCTTTTTCTGCATGGACAGCTCACGGTTCAACCGGTTCTTGGCACGCAAGGAGAGGTAGACAGCCACCAACAAACCGACCAGCAACAATAGGGCAGACAGACTGCCGTACAAGACAACCTGCTGCGTGGCATAACTGGCCAAATACTGGTTTATCTTTCCGTTCAGGGTTTCTATCTTTCCATCCAGGGTGCCGATGTGGGCGGTCTGCATCTTCATGATGAGAGCATTGTCGCGGTCGACGACGGAAGTGCCCAGGATAGTTTCACGGGGGAAATCACGCTTGTTCAGGATATCCATGGCAATCTGCATCACGCGGTCGCCACCGGTAGGATATATAAACGTGGCATCCAGTTCGCCGGCAAGCACTTTCTCCACTCCGTAGTCTTTGCCGGGCAGGGCGTCTATGCCGATAAACCGCATTTCCTTCTCCCGCCCCTTGCGGGCAGCGGCAGCATAGGCTCCGGCCGCCATACGGTCATTCTGCGCATACACCAGGTCGATATGCGGAAAGCGGCTCAGCAGGGTATCCATTTTCTCTCCGGCCTTGAGTTGCAACCAGGCACCGTCTTCAGCGGCCAGCAACCGGATACCAGGATAATCGGATATAGCCTTCACAAATCCTTGATGACGGTCTACGGCAGGTGTGGAGCCCACCAAACCGGAGATTTCCACCACATCTCCCTGCCCATGCAGCACATTGGCCACATACTCTCCCACAGCTTTCCCTATCTCGTAGTTGTCTGCACCGACGTAGGCCGTGTATTTGTCCGAAAGGATTTTACGGTCCACTACAATCACCGGAATGCCCCGGTTGTATGCCTCCTCCACAACCGGAGTTATCGGAGTGGCTTCATTAGGGGCCACAATCAGCAGATCCACCCCTTCGGCTATCAGTTCACGAATATCTTTTGCCTGACGGTCATTATCGTCGACGGCAGTACGGATGTCCACCTCCACATCCTCGTAGAAATGGGCTTCACGGAGTATCTCACTGTTCATCTGGCGCCGCCATTCATCCTCGCTACATTGGGAAACGCCGATACGGAAACGTGCCTCGCGCCGGGAGCAGGCAACCGCCACTCCCCAAAGCACGAGCAGAAAGAATAAAATCCGAAGGTTATGCTGTCTCATCTTCACTTTCCTCTGATTTAAGATTGCAGATGAGCAAAGATAACGAAAAATGTGAAAAGAATAAGAAAAATCTATGCCAGCCTTTCTTTCAAGGCCACCGGCAATTCCGGCATGGCACCGCTCTGGGTACATACATAGGCAGAGACTTCCACCGCCAGTTTATGGGCATCGGGCACCTGCTTCCCGCTGAGAATGGCAGCGGTGAAGGCTGCCGTGAACGAGTCACCGGCTCCAACGGTGTCCGCCACCGGTACCTTGGGCGTCTCCTGGAAGGAAACCACTCCCGGAGTGAACACATAGCTGCCGTTCGTTCCGCAAGTCAAGATAAGCATCTTCAGGTTATACTTGGCCAGCAGAATCCAGCATTTGTCCTGCAAGTCGATGCCCGGGTAGCCGAAAATACGGCTGATGGTCACCAGCTCCTCATCGTTTATCTTGAGGATGTTGCAGCGGCGCATGGATTCGCAGAGTATCTCTTTGGTATAGAACCCTTGGCGGAGATTGATGTCGAATATCTTCAGTTGCCCCTCCGCATCGGGCATCGTGTCGAGAAAACGGTTGATGGTGATGCGGCTTGTTTCACTGCGTTGCGCCAAAGAGCCGAAACATACGGCACGCGTGTTCAGTGCCAGACGCTTCAGTTCGTCGGTAAAGGGAATGTTGTCCCAGGCCACGCCTTCTTTTATCTCATAGCACGGCACGCCCACGGCATCGAGCGTCACCTGCACCGTTCCCGTGGGGTAAGGCACGCGCTCAATCTGCGTGCGCAGCCCCTTCCGGGCGAACACATCCAGAATCTCGTCCCCATCCGCATCGGCACCTACGGCACTGACCACACGGCTGTCGAAACCAAACTGCGATGCATGGTAAGCAAAGTTTGCCGGAGCACCGCCTATCTTCTTTCCTTCGGGGAGGCAGTCCCACAGAGCCTCGCCCATACCTACTATTATCTTATTCATAATATTATATTGTTTAATGAATGATATATTTTATTCACGGCAAACTCAATGTCCTACCCGCTGCAAACCTAATAAAAAAGTTCCTAACTATAGAATGAAAAGTTGCCAATTATCTATTAAAAAGTCTCTAAGAACTAAGGATTATCTCTATCCCAAGGCTTGGGATAGACATCCGCAACCTTGGGACAGATATCCGCAGCCTTGGGATATGTGTCCGCAGCCTGCGAACAAAGATTACCGCTTCATACGCAGCATATAGAAGAACAAGTACACTACCCCCACCGTCATTACAGCCACGGCACCGCTTTGTCCTACAGCATCACTTGCCAAGCCCATTGCTATCGGAAATACCGTACCGCCGAAGAGCCCCATAATCATCAAGCCGGAAACCTCGTTCTTCTTTTGTGGCATAGCAAGCAACGCTTGGGAGAAGATAACCGGAAAGATGTTCGAATTGCCGAAACCGATAAGGGCAATGCAGATGTATATCATTGCCTTTTCATGGAAAACGAACAACCCTACCATCGCAGCCAACATACATAACACGCTGATGCCGAAGAAGGTTCGGGGAGCCATCTTCTGAAGGATGAAGGCTCCGAGAAAGCAACCCGCCGTGCGGAAAATGAAGTAAAGGCTGGTGGCAAAGCCGGCATCGGCCAGCGTCATGCCCAGACGCTCCATCAGGATTTTGGGCGCTGTGGTATTCGTACCTACATCAATGCCCACATGGCACATGATGCCCAGGAAGCAGAGAAAGATAAACGGCTTGCCCAGCAGGGCGAGGCACTCCCCGAAGGTGGAAGGGCGTCCCTCTTCCTTTTCCTCGCGGATGGAAGTACCGCTCAGCCAGAGAATGGCAATCACCGCAATGACCATATAGACCGGGAACAGCACCCTCCAGCCCATGCCCAGAGACGGAATGGCCTGCGTAGCTCCCCACATGGCGATGTATGGAGCCAGAAACGAAGCAATGGCTTTTACAAACTGTCCGAAGGTGAGCGAACTTGCCAGCCGCTCGCCGCTTACGATATTGGAAAGCAGCGGGTTGAGCGACGTTTGCATCAGCGCATTGCCGATGCCCAGCAATGAGAACGAGAGCAGCATCAGCACGTAGCCGTCTCCGAAAACCGGGAGAAGCAAAGAGGCAAACGTGATGACAAGGCTGAGAAGCACCGTCTTCTTGCGTCCGATGCGGTTCATCAGCATACCCGTAGGTACGGAGAAGATGAGGAACCAGAAGAACACCAGAGACGGGAATATGTTGGCTTGCGAGTCGGTCAGGTTCAAGTCGGCCTTCACGTAGTTGGAGGCGATGCCCACCAAATCCACAAAGCCCATGGCGAAGAAGCAAAGCATGACCGGAAAGAGCTTTGCCAAAGAAGAATTCTTAGTATTTTCCATGCTGAAGATTATTATCTGTTATTTTAATCCGAGTTTGTACACAGTAAACGAGGTGACATTGCAGCTTCCACCTTTAGCATAGAAACTGATGCGGTTGTAAGGTTCCGACGGGAATACGAGATTTGTCACGGCAAAACGTCCGTCGTTGCCAAACGCTTCAATGCTCGACTTGTCTACGAACAAGCGGAGTTTCATTTCATTGCCACCCTCGACAGGAGCCACGGTCACTGCAGGGAAGTCCTTGCTGAACGACACCTCACCACTCTTGGTACGGTCTATGGTGAACGTCTTTTCCGCCAGGTTATAGTACATCTCCACCTCCTCGCCTTTCGAGTTAAAGAGCTGGAATCCTATCACATCCGCATCCTTGTTCTTGATGGTCATTTCGATTTCATACGTTCCGGAATTGTCATTCAGCAGTTTGTCCAGATTATACGTGCGGTCTACCTTGAAAGCACGCTTCTTGCTGCCTTTATCCCTCAGTTTCAGCAATTCGGGAGACGGGGTTACCTTTACATAGGTTTCACCCTCCGAGGTATAGAGCGAAAGGTCACGCGGCACGGAGTTGGCACTACGGTATTGACGGGTGGGCACATCATTGGCATATTGCCAGTTGCTCATCCATGCCAATGCAATGGCACGTCCTGCAGGAGCATTGCTCCAAGTGACAGTTGCATAATGGTCTTTTCCCCAGTCCATCCATTTCGTCACTGCGGGAGACTCGTTCACGAATTTCTTACCGTCAAATGTCCCTACGAAATATTGTGTGGCAGAGCCACCGAACGGTCCGCCCGGATTGAGGTTACAGACGAGTACCCACTTCTTCAGTTCCGTACCTTCAACCGGCAGTTCAAGCAGGTCGGGACACTCCCAGACTCCGCCGTGAGCACCTTGTCCTTCACCGAATTTGCTCTCCAGCGTCCAGTTCTTCAGGTCGGCAGAAGAGTATATCTCCATTTCCTGCCCTACGGCAAGAACCATAATCCATTTCTTGGTATCTTCGTGCCAGATGACTTTAGGGTCACGGAAGTCGCGCTGCGTGGAAGTCAGGATGGGATTTCGCGCATACTTCTTGAAGGTTTTTCCGTTGTCAAGGCTATAGGCCATGCTCTGCACTTGACGGTCGCTTGCCGATGTATAGAAGGCAATGACGGCACCGGCACCGAACCCGGCCGTATTATCCTTGTCGACAACACAAGAGCCACTGAATATTGTTCCCAGCGCATCGGGCGAAATGGCATCTCCGTGATGCTCCCAAGTGACGAGGTCCGTACTGGTGGCATGTCCCCAATGCATGTTCCCCCACATGGAGCCGTAGGGATTATGCTGGTAGAACAAATGGTAAACCCCGTCTTTGTAGAACATTCCGTTAGGATCATTCATCCAACCGTAAGCCGGGCTGAAATGATACACCGGACGGAACTTCTCCCGGTTCGAAACATCGAATTCATCCGACAGTTTCATTTCTTCCCAGCATAAGGCCGAATCCGGAATAAGCTGGAAGTTGAAAGAGAGATGTTTATTATCGAAGCCAGTCAAATCGACCGGAACAAAATAGTCAACCTTATTGACTGCCAATCGCACGTTCATACTGCGTACAACATCATTGTCTGCTATCATATACAATTTTGCCTCCGGAGAAGCCTCTTCCACCGGCAGCAGCAAAAACTTCTTCTGCTCGTCAATTTGGACGATACTCTGTCCGTCACCCAGATGTTTAATCACGAAAGGAGGATTTATGGCCTGGCATGTGAAGACAGCCACGGTAGTTCCTAATATAAATACGGTAAGCGTCCTTCTGATTGTCCGCCAAAAGTCTTTTAAATGAATCATGTTTCTGTTGGTATTAAATTAATTATGTTTTTCTACCATGCAAAGATACGCCACCAAGCAGCAGGAGGCTATCTTTTTTGTTTCAAAGCATACTACAAATGTTACATTCAGTCTAAAATAATACAAATTAAATTCCTCATCTCCATATTGATTTAAGCATCCAGGCATCCAACTCCATCTTCGTCCCCTTCTTCTGCGCAAAAAGTTCGATACCGGTTTGAGCCTCGCCCGGATAGGTTAATAATGTGAATACATCCTTCCCGTCATTGGCAAAGATTTCAATACTCGATTTGTCTACAAATATATGCAAATGTATCTTATTATCTACCGGTTCCACCCTGGCATATGCCATACGGCTGAATTTAGGAATCTGCACATCGGAGCAATGGGTACGGTCAATCACCAGATTATGTGAATCCGTATCATAGCTGACCACCACTTTGCGCCCTTCACCCACACACAAATTCAAGCCAAAGGTGTTGGATACGTCAGTAGAAAACGAAGCATCGAGTTCGTAGACATTCTCATCGGGAACAAAGCCGGGTAACCTCTGTGTTCCCACCGATAAAGCACGTTTCACCGACGCAGGCTTATGGCGAAGTGTTTGCAACTGTTCCACCGGCTTCTGTACCAGCCTCACACCTTCCTTGTATGTCTTCAGTTCCAGGTTGCGGGGAATAGACCAGAAGCCCTTCCCATACCTCGATGGAGCTACCGGTGCATAGTCCCAGGTTGCAACCCAGCCCATCGAAATTTTGGAATCCAACGTTCCGTCAAAATCCTGAAATGTGCGGGATGCATAAAAGTCCAGCCCTTTGTCCACATATAGAGGCTCTGCAGGATGGTTCTCCATCAGCTTAAAAGAAGTGCCGTCGAAGTCTCCTATAAAGTATTGTTCTTGCGCCCAGTTTACAGATACGACCATCACCCACCTTTTCTTGTCAGAATTCCCGTCAACCGGCAACTGGAATAAATCCGGGCACTCCCAAGACTTTTCACTGTCACCGACAGGGCCGAAATCACTGGTCCAAGTCCAGTTCTTCAAATCAGGAGAGGTATAAAACTTGATTTTCTTCTCCAGGGCCTTGGCTACAGCCATCACCCATTTTTGGGTCGGCTCGTGCCAGAAGACGGTAGGGTCCCTGAATTCCGTACTCCAAAGGTCCAGAACCGGGTTACCTTCGTAATAATGAAATGTCTTTCCGTCATGACTGAAAGAGATGCCCTGCGCTTGTTTCTTGGAGTCCTTCTCAAAAACGGTGTAAGCCGCCACATAAGCACCCTTGCCGAAGCCGGCCGTGTTGTTCTTGTCTATGACCGCAGAACCGGTGAAGTAACTGATATTGTCATCCGCTCCGGTCATGGCATAAGGGGTTATCTGCTGGTAATGTACCAAATCTGTAGATTCGACTTTGCCCCACCAGTACATATGATATTTACCCTGATAGTACATGAATCCCGAGGGGTCACCAATCCATCCCTTCTCCGGACTGAAATGATACTGAGGACGATAAGGCTCTTTGTATAAACTGTCTGAATTCATTTGTGCACCGGCAGACAATGTTCCTGCCACTAAAAGTGCACCCAATATAGTAGGTATCTTCATTTTCTGTATTTTCATTAAAAGTTCATCTTTACCCTTGCATCTTTCAGTCTCCAAACTTCGGCAGCAACTTCCGTTGTATTTCCATCAGAGAATAGTTCCAATAGCGTACTGTTTTCTTTCAGAGGAAAGATTCTTGTAGTGAATGCATCCTCATCATTAATAAATCCTTCCACCACAGAACCGTCTATAAATAGACGAATCTCCACCGGCTTGGTTGTATCCAACCGATACCAGTCCTTACGAATCTTCAAAGGAATGTGTGCACGCGAGGAAGAATGCGTCTGGTCCACAATAAGTTCCTCCTTCTCCACATCATAATAAATCAGGCTATATTCGCTATTATCCGGATTCTTACACAATGTAAATCCAAACCGTTTTGCGTCACCGGGATAAAAAGTCGCCTTGACTTCAAGCTGATGTTCCCTTCTGCTCACAATGCACGGTTTCGCAGCAGTCAATGCCTGTCTGGAATAAACCGTCGGTTGTTCACGCAATTGTTTCATCACGGGATGGGGTGTTTGGCATAGTTTCCCATCTTTCAGCTGCCATCTTCTGGGCATACTGTAGAGATGTGCCCATCCTTGTTCATAAGTGGCCTCCCCTCCTATTTCATCGGGTATAATGGCAATGGCAGCAACATCCCCTTCCGGAGTCTCCACAACAGAGGGGGACAGCAAGCGGTTGATGACCTCTAGATTTTGAGGAACCGGATTGTCCGGTATAAACTTTTCATTCTTGAAATCTCCTATCCAATACTGGCAACGCGCAGGTATGCCTTTATGAGGAACCCTATTCACCAAAAGAACATACTTGCCGCCCATCTTCTTAAAGACCGGCATTTCCCAGAAAATACCGGAGTCATCCACTTCCGGATTGCCCTCAAACAGCAAATGTACAAAATCCCATTTCTTCAAGTCTGCCGATTTATAAAGCAGCAAAGCCCCGTGGGGTGTATCGGTCTGCTCAATGCCGAAACCGATAATCATATACCAGACATCACCCTCTTTCCAGACATACTGGTCACGCATGTCCGTACGGGTATATCCGGCAGGCTTCTCGGCAATAACCGGATTACCCGCATATTTCTCCCATTCTATCAACGCAGTATCTTTTGGAAAAGCAATACCCACTCCCATCTTGTCTCCACCGGCTGTGTATATCAGCTGGGGGATATCGTCATCATTGATAACAGCATGCCCGGACCATATTCCATTCTTGTCATAAGCAGCATCAGGAGTCAAAGCCGGCTTTTCCTCCGTCCAATGAAGCATATCGGGACTGCTGAAATGTCCCCAATTTATCTGTCCCAGGAAGATTGCAGAAGCATTCTTCTGATTGAATATATGATATTTACCTTTATAAAGAAGTAAACCATGCGTCTCATTCGTCCAGTTGGCAGCCGGCAACAGATGATAGCGGGGACGGTTGAAGTCCTTCGCAAAACGGGTTTCCGGAATAGCCAAAACCGGAGTCTTCTTCAATCCTAAGGCAATCTCGTCTCTCCATGCAGACGAATCATCGGAAAAGGGAGTGAGGCTTATCCCGTCAATCAACCCGTTTATAGCCGTAACATCGTACATCCAAACCTTCTTTTCCCTGAAATCCTTACCTACCCGAAGCATCATTTCACCATCCTGCAAGTTCCGGGGCCATACCTCTGCACTCATCCTCTGCCCATTCAGGCAAACCGATTCATTACTTAAATCAAGGACCACATGCAGCCACTTGAAACGGTCGACTTTTGTCTTTAATGAACAGTAAGAGTATGAGCCATTCTGCCCCATTCCCAACAGCAACTCACCATAACGGTCTACACATACCGCTACAGATGTTCCTGCCATGTCTCTGATTCCCATAAAGGCAGCAGTATCCGTCGGATAAGATTCCAGAGCAAACCATCCGGACAACGACGAAACATCTCCTTCCGTGGTTGTATCCATCCAAGTGGAATACCCGTCTGTACGAAGGGCTTTACCTTCGACTCCGGTAACAAATTCCGGTATTTCCTTTATAGTGTACAAATTCAACAATGACTTGCCGTCACTGGAAAGTAAGGGGTCCTGCCCGTCAAACGACCATGTTTTTTGAGCAAAAGCTGCATTCAAAGAAAGCAATAGACAGCCCAATATAGAATAGGCAAAGTGTTTCATAATAAAAGATTGTTTAAAGGAAGAGGGGGAAACAAACGTTTCCCCTCCCTTGCGTTTTCATTTCAAAATATAATTAGTTGAACGGAGCATAACCGGGATTCTGTACATACTTGCCTCCAGAAAATCCGTATTGATTGTTCGGAACCGGATAATACTCATCCTTTCCACCCGTAAAGTGCGCATTGGCATAATAAATGCGATTGTCTGACTCCGCGGTAATGTACTTGTTCATGGTTGTTTCCACTATGCCCCAACGGACCAGGTCGAAGAAACGTTCACCTTCCAAAGCCTTCTCCAGACGTGTTTCCCAACGGAGGGCCTGACGGGCATAATCCTGATTCCAGACATCAGCAGGATAAGGATTGACAAGGTAGTTGGCCGCATATTTGGAATGGTCGTTGAAATCCTTTACATAGGCACTGTTCCGGGCACGATTGCGTATCTGATTAATCAAATCACGGGCAGTTTCGAGTCCATCGCCTTCATTGAGTTCAATAAGAGCCTCAGCTTTCCAAAGAAGAATATCTGCGTAACGTATAATCTGCCAGTTCAACTGTGAAGCCCCCCAAGGCCAGCCATTAAACATATCACTACTTTCCGGAGAAACCCAGAAGCGCTTCGCGCAATTATAGCCATAAGTTTCCTTATCACGCACCCATCCCTCACATGGCTTGTCTGGGTAAGTTTTCCAAGTTATAGTAGGACGGCCCACAACAAAATCGAGACGCGGGTCTACATTGGGAGTCGTGTTTTGTAAAGTATAAACCCCATTGTTCAATACCGCCCAACTATAATCAGACTTTGACTGATAATTAAAATCGGGCAGACCGTTTGCATCTGTCTGATAAGCATTAATCAGGTCTTGGCTGGGCAGGAAGAAACCGTCACCTCCGTAAGGGCTGCCTCCACCCGGAGAATTCAACAGATTGCTCCAGTTGATGCGGCCGGCACTTTCGGTACCGTCATTCATGGAATATTGAATGGCAAAAACAGACTCTTTACCGTTTTCATTAGCTACTAAATCCAATCCCTGGAAATCGTCAAGCAAACCGTAACGGTTGCTGGCAGTCACTTGGTCGCAAAGCGAAACGACTTCCCTCAGCAGCTCTTTATTGATGGAAGTTACGGCATGCGTAGTCTCATCTTGCTGATACGCTTGGTACAGCTTGATTTTAGCCGCATAGGCCAGTGCTATATATTTATGAATACGCCCTACCTCCGACTGTGATGCAGGAAGCAGTTCGGCGGCATCAAGCATCTCCTTGGCCAGCATACTCAGAATCTCGTCACGGGTAAACTCATTGTTCGGAATATCCGGATATTGGGAAATCTCAACGTTCTCATCAAAATAAGGTATCTTGTTGAAAAGGCGGCTCAATTCAAAGTAATAATGGGCACGAAGCACTTTCATCTCCGCAATACGGGATACACGTCCGTTCACCTGCTCATCTGTTGCAGCATTCAGAACGCGCAATGCAGAGTTACAACGCTGTACACTGCAATATAGATGGTACCACTTGCTGTCCAGAAATCCATTGGTTGCATCCATATCAAATGTCTCCATACGGTGCACTTCATTAAGGTCACCAACACCACCACCGCCTTTATAGGCATTATCCGAACGTACCTCACCATAGGTCCAATTGGAAGTAGGATGACACCATACACTCCAGCTCTGTCCTTCGGGACCACCCAAAGCTGCATACGCGGCATTCACCAAAAGGTCGGCACCTTCTGTAGAAGTCATAATATCTTCATTCAAGCTACCCTGGGGCTTCAAATCCAGGAAACGGTCTTCATTACAGCTTGCAGTCATCAGCGCTACTACGCCAAGCATATATAAATGTTTCAATTTCATGATAGTATAGTTTTAAAGTTTAGAAACCAAATGATAATCCCAAAGAGAACGTACGGGGCAACGGATAAGGATAACCCAGACCTTCAGGGTCGGCACCTGTATAACCGGTAATCGTAAACAAATTCTGAGCCTGGAAATAAATGCGCGCATGACGCATCTTCATCTTGTCGAGAACTGCTTTAGGAAGCGTGTAACCCAATGTCAGACTTTTCAGCTTGATATACGAACCATTTTCAATATAGAACTCAGATACTTCGTGCTCATTGTTGCTGTTAAGAGTGGTCAAAGCAGGTACACTGCTATTGTAAACACCCGTCTTTTCAAAGTTCTCATAAGCATGCATGGCATCGAGCAGGCGGGTAGAGTGATTACCGGTCCAGCATTGGAATAAATCCGTATAATATTTGGAGTTGTTATAGGCATCACGAATCATACCGTTGAAGAACATGCTGAGGTCAAAGCCTTTCCAAGATGCCCCAAGATTCAGACCTGCAATCACTTTCGGATTGTCAGAACCCAACCATACACGGTCGTTCGTATCAATCGTACCGTTACCATCAGCATCCACGTATTTGATACGTCCTACTCCGGGAGCGCCAAACTGCACATTATATTTGGATTTATACTCATCCACCTCCTGCTGGGTACGGAACACTCCATCTGTCTTGAAGCCCATCCATGAACCGAACGGTTGGCCAACCAAAGTCTTGTCAACCCCATTACCGCCACCATAAGTATAGTAAATTTCTTCCGTCAGCTCTGTCACTTCATTTTTGTAATATGAAAGGTTGAATGCTACATTATACTGGAAATCCTTTACCTTATCATTCCAGGTCAGTGCCATCTCGAAACCTTTATTGTTCATCGTACCACCATTATACCAGCAGTAACCACCCTCGCCAATGACAGCGATATACGGTTTCTCCACAAGCATATCACTTGTCTTCTTATCAAAATAATCGAGAGAAGCACTCAGACGTCCGTTCAGGAAAGCGGCGTCCACACCGATATTGAGCTGTCTTGTACTCTCCCACTTCAAATCGGGATTGGTAGACCTCACTTTGTAACCACCGGGAGCCAAAGTCGTTCCATCACCGTTCATGTTGTAGCTTGCATCCTTCAGACTAATCAAGTATTTTGTATAGGGAGCCTCATTATCAATAATATCGTTACCATTGACACCCCATGAAGCACGTAGTTTCAAATCAGCCAACCAATCCCTGGTCGCTTCCATAAACTTCTCACTTGAAATGCGCCAGCCTGCCGACACTGAAGGGAAGTAATCCACATTATTACCCTTTGCCAAGCGGGAAGAAGCATCACGGCGCACCGTAACAGAGGCCAAATACCGTCCTTCATAATCATAGTTCACTTTACCAAAGTAAGACACCATACCATAATTGGAAGCACCGGCACCTACATTCTTACCGGCAGTCACACCGTCGAGATAAATATAATCTTCATCTTCTACAGCCAGTCCCGTACCATAACCGAACATGGATTCCGAATGGTTCTTCTTGGCTTCTGTACCAAGAAGTGCAGTCAGATTGTTCTTTCCAAAAGCTTTGCTATAAGTCACGGTATTGGTCCATACCCAATCCAGTCTTTTGTTGGATGATTGAGTCAGCTTATTGACCTCATCGCGTGCCCATGCCGGCTCAAAAGTTTTGTTGGTTTCATCATAATAATTCATACCGAAATTGGTTTTCAGCACCAGGTTCTTAATCGGTTCAATTTCAAGGAATGCATTACCAAAGATACGCCAGTAATCATGTTTGTTCTGTTTTTCATTCTCCAACAAACGTGCCATATTGGGGGCATCACCCAAAACATCATTGATGGCATCGTTATAATTGCCATTCTCATCATAAACCGTCTTGGCAGGATGCTGTTTGATGGCATTCTCATCTACACCGGCCGGACTGAGGGTCTGTGTCCAACGATTGATGGCAACGTTCTCGCCGATACGCAAGCGATTGTCAAGATAATGATAGTTAGAACTGATGCGGGTATTGATACGCTGGAAATTCGTATTCTCTACCAGACCGTCATGGTCGAGATAGTTCAACGCTAACGAGAAGGCACCATTGTCAGAGCCCTTTGAAAGTGTCGCACTATAATTCTGCATCAAGGCAGTGCGATAAACCACATCGCGCCAATCCGTATCAACGGCATGTACTTTAGCTCCATTCAGGCCGATATAGTCTTGAAGTTGGGGAGTTGCACCATTACCATATATTTCGCTGCTTGGCGTAGCTCCATTATTGGCATACTTATAAGCCGACCAATAAACCTGACCCCACGCATCTGCATTCAACATATCAAAGCCACATTGATAGGTCTGCAAAGTCAACGACATATCAAAATCCACACGGGTCTCCCCTTTCTTGGCACGTTTGGTAGTAATGATAATCACACCATTGGCAGCCTGTGCACCATAAATAGAAGCGGAAGCGGCATCCTTCAATACCTGAATGGATTCTACATCATTGGAAGAAAGGATAGACGAGATGTTCTCACGGGTCATCACACCGTCAATGACATAAAGCGGGGAATTGGCATCATTTCGGAAAGATGACTTACCACGGACCAATGTAGAAGTATTTCCACCGCCCGGTGTGCCGTCAGTCGTAATGTTCATACCGGCAACACGTCCCTGCAAGCTCGACAACACATTTCCCGTAGGAATATCTGCTACATCCTTCATCTTGACCACAGCCACCGAACCAGTCAAACTGGCCTTCTTCTCGGACATATAGCCGGTCACTACTACTTCATCAATCAACTGGGAATCTTCCGTCAACTCAATGCGTAAAGTGGGCCGTGCCTTTACTGTAACGGTTTTATATCCTATATAGGATACAGACAATGTGGCACCGGAAGCTACAGACAGAGTGAAATTTCCGTCAATATCCGTAATTGTTCCATTACTGTTGGAACCTACTTCCATGACAGAAGCACCGATAATGGATTCACCACTCGATTTTTCAACGACAGTACCTTTTACCTGGACTTGCTGGGCAAAGGAATAGATGCCCGCAAAGAGAAGCACAATTAGTGTGCAAAGCCTGAGACTAATGCTTTTCAACATATCTATTAATTTAAAGTTAGTAATAAACCAATTCTGCAATTGAGTTTTGTGTCAGCAAAATTAAGCGAAACCAGGATTTGCACCTATAACAAATGTTACGAAAGGTGGTATTTTTGATACATCCCCTTTCTAAAGGTATTCTACGCGTGTTTTTTGCTAAATAAACTTTAGCTTTAGCAGCAAATTAATAGAAAAGAATGAAAACAATATGGGAGCAGATGCTAATTGCACCAGCTCTCATAGTATACTCTCTCAGAATCAAAAACGAAAAGCAAAATGTTCCGCACACCGGTATCCTTCTTCATAAAGCTCCGTCAGCTTCTTGATGTCACGCTCGATGCGGTCTACCACTACCGGCTTCTGTGGACGGATCACAACGATTTCCCCGGCGGCTTCCATCCGTTCCACCTGCTCCAACTGTTGATTATAGACAATACTGCGGCGGTTGATGGCTTCACGCAATAGCGGATATTTCTTATATATAAAAGGTGGAACCTTCGTTCCCTGAATTTCCTTACGGTACCCATGATTGCGCGTCAACACCACTACATTATTGGTAAATCCATCCTGACGGGCACGCATCAAAGGGATACTGTCCACAATACCTCCATCCAGCATCGGGATGTTGTCCACGTAGGTAATGGGACAGACAAACGGCAGACTGCTCGAAGCACGCACAATATCAATGACGCGCTCTTTACTCCGCTTCTCCTCAAAATAGTTCGCTTCGCCCGTCTCGCAGTTGGTAGTTACCATCACATAACGTTCGGGACAATGAAAGTATGCCTCGTAGTCGTAGGGAAGTATGTGTTCCGGAAACTCCTGGAACAACAAGTCGAAATCCATGATATTCCGCTTCTTCAACAGATACTTCAATCCGATGTAATTGTATTTTTCCAGCAAGTCGATATTGCTGTACTTGGCACGCCCGCGCTGACCGGACATATAAGAAAGTCCGTTGCAGGCTCCGGCACTGACGCCGATGGTATAGGGAAAGCGAATGCCACGATCCATAAAGCTGTCGAGCACACCGCAAGTGAAGACGCCGCGCATACCGCCGCCCTCCAAAACAAGACCGCTATGGTCGTCGATACGTATTATTTTCTCCATAAGTGTCAGAATTAACGCTTCAAAGATAGCTTTTGTTTACGATATTCTGCCTATATTTGCAGTTGCAACTATAAATCTATAACATTTTAATTATGATGAAGAAATCAATACTGATGGCTGCATTGGGTTTATTAAGTTTAAACACAATAGCACAAGACACTCCGAAAGAGGAAGGTTTCATTTTTACAACCGTAAAAGAAAATCCTATCACTTCTGTTAAGAACCAAAACCGTGCCGGTACATGCTGGTGCTATTCCGGACTGGCATTCATCGAATCCGAACTGCTCCGCATGGGCAAAGGCGAATACGACTTTTCTGAAATGTTTATCGTACACAACACCTATCTGGACCGTGCCGACAAGGCAGTGCGTACACATGGTGACGTTTCGTTCTCACAAGGCGGTTCGTTCTACGATGTAATTTATGGTATGAAAACTTTCGGTCTGGTGCCCGAAGAGGAAATGCGTCCGGGCGTTATGTATGGCGACACGCTGAGCAACCACACCGAATTGACAGCCGTATCTGATGCCGTAGTGGCAGCCATTGCCAAGGGAAGACACCGCAGCCTGCAAGCAGACAAGGAAAATAACCCGCTTTGGAAGAAGGCCATCACTGCCATCCACGACATCTATCTGGGCGAACGTCCCGAGAAGTTCACCTACAAAGGCAAGGAATATACTCCGAAGTCTTTCTATGAATCTACCGGACTGAATGCAGATGACTATATCTCACTGACTTCCTATACCCACCATCCCTTCTACCAGCCGTTCGTCCTGGAAATACAAGACAACTGGCGTTGGGCTTCTTCCTACAACTTGCCTATCGACGAGTTGATGGAAGTGTTTGACAACGCTATCAATAAGGGTTACACCATTGCATGGGGTAGTGACGTAAGCGAACAAGGCTTCACACGCGACGGTATAGCCGTAATGCCCGATGCAGAAAAGGTGCAAGAACTGAGCGGTTCGGACATGGCACACTGGCTGAAAATGAAACCCGAAGAAAAGAAACTGAACAGCAAGCCTCAACCGCAGAAGTGGTGCACACAAGAAGAGCGCCAGCTGGCATACGACAACTGGGAAACTACTGACGACCACGGTATGCTGATTTACGGTATAGCCAAAGACCAGGAAGGCAACGAATACTATATGGTAAAGAACTCTTGGGGTGAAGCCGGAAAGTACAAAGGGCTGTGGTATGCTTCCAAAGCTTTCGTGCGCTATAAAACAATGAACATCATTGTGCACAAGGATGCACTGCCTAAGGATATTGCCAAGAAACTGGGTATTAAATAAATAAAAGAAGGAGATGCAGTTTGATGCATCTCCTTCTTCAATTCTTACCAAATCCTACAGATATCTTCCACAATCTGCGGAACCGTCAACCGATTCTTCTTCAACTGCTCCTCCACATCGTAACGGTCGATAAACTCTTTCTTCACACCATAGTTCAACACCTTCATATCCGACGGACCGTAGTAGCGGGCAATCTTCTCGCCAAAGCCACCATCCAGCACTCCGTCCTCAAGAGTAATGACCAGTGCATGGTCCTGCTTCAGGTCATCGAGCAAAGCCTCGTCCACACCCGTGATGTAGCGGGGATTGACAAGCGTGGCATCCACTCCTTTTTCTTCCTTCAACCGGGCAGCCACGGCTTCGCCCAACTGATAGAAAGAGCCCAGTCCCAATATGGCAACCTTCTCTCCACGATGGGACACCTCATAACGGTTCAGCGTCTTGCCGTAATCCTTCTCCGGTTCTACATTCCTGCGGACAACCCCATTGGCCGGCACGCGGATGGCAACCGGATGTTCCGTCTGACGGATCCCCCACTCCAGCATTGCCATATACTCCTCACGACAAGTAGGTGCCAGATAAACCATATTCGGAATATTGCCAATGACCGGAATATCGAAAAGACAAAGATGGGTAACGTCGTTCATACTCGACAAGCTTCCCCAGAAAACAAGAATCAGTGCAGGATTATTGTTGATGCAGAGGTCTTGCGACAGCTGGTCGTAGGCGCGCTGGATAAAGGTGCTGTAGACGCCGAATACCGGCTTTCCACCTCCGGCAGCAATGGCAGAAGCCATGGCAACAGCCTGTTCTTCGGCAATGCCCATATCGATGAACTGGCGACCAGCCTCCTTGCGTCGCTCCGGTGTAAAGCCGAATACCGTGGGTGTGCCTGCGGTGATGCCCACCACAGTCGGGTCTTTCTTCATCTCCTGCAACAGATAACCAGCGGTAAGGTCGGCATAGTCTTCATCCTCTCCAGGCTCACCGGTCAGATTGCCGGTCTCAAGGTCGAACGGAACACTGTAATGGAAACGTTCTTTTTGCTCTTCCGCCAATTTGTATCCTTTACCTTTCAAGGTATTGATATGTACCACAACCGGATGCTTCTTGTCCTTCACTTCACGGAAAGCCTCTATCAATTGCTCCACGTTATTGCCATCCTTCACATAGAGATAATCATATCCCATTGCCTTAAAATAGTTGCAGGGAGCCTGCCCCTCCGTTTCGCGCAACTGTTGCAGATTACGGTATAGCCCGCCATGATTCTCGGCAATGGACATCTGGTTATCGTTGACAATGACGATGAAGTTCGTGCCCAGTTCGGCACCTACATTCAATCCTTCGAAAGCTTCACCACCACTTAGCGAGCCATCGCCGATGACCGCAATCACATTACCCGTCTCACCCTTCAGGTCGCGTGCCTTGGCAAGCCCGCTTGCCAGACTGACGGAGGTAGAGGTATGCCCGATAACGAAAAAGTCATGCTCACTTTCCGACGGTTCGGAATATCCGGAGACTTCGTCATACTCGTCCGCATTCATAAACGCTGCCCGGCGGCCTGTCAATATCTTATGGGTATAACTTTGGTGAGACACGTCATAGACTATCTTGTCCGTTGGTGAATCGAACACGTAATGCAGGGCTATGGTGGCTTCTACCATTCCCAGGTTGGGACCTACGTGTCCTCCGTGAGAGCTTAACTTGTTTAACAACACCTGGCGGATTTCTCCACCTAATCCGTTCATCTCGCTGACTGATAACTTTTTCACGTCAGCAGGGGAATTTACTTTTTCAATATACATATTCTATAATAACATTTAAGTAGCGATGCTTGTTTATCCGATGCCGCCCGTCGTGCAGGCCTCATCCGGACGCTGCAAAAGTACAGAGGAAACGGGAACGGAAAGGTAGATAAATTACCGGTTTTATTACCTTTTTTACAGATATAGAGCCAACTGATATTTGCGCAAAATCCCTCAACTTGTGCATTTTTCACCCCATTTTCTTGTCAAACCCAACTCTTTCCGTAAATTTGCAGGCTGATAATGAGTTAACCGGCCAATTTCAGTAGCAGGATTCTACTACTCCTATTCCCGGTACTGACATACAAAGAAATACTAATACTAATAATTAATAGCATGAGTTTGAAAATTGTTGTATTGGCAAAACAAGTTCCCGACACACGCAACGTTGGGAAAGATGCCATGAAAGCCGACGGAACTATTAACCGTGCGGCACTCCCTGCCATCTTCAACCCCGAAGACCTGAATGCCCTTGAGCAAGCTCTCCGACTGAAAGATGAACATCCGGGCTCCACCGTTACCATCCTGACCATGGGACCGGGACGTGCAGCCGAAGTTATTCGTGAAGGACTTTACCGTGGTGCCGACAACGGCTATCTGCTGACCGACCGCGCCTTTGCAGGTGCCGATACGCTTGCCACTTCGTATGCCCTTGCCACAGCCATCAAGAAGATAGGCGACTATGACGTCATCATTGGCGGACGCCAGGCCATCGACGGCGATACCGCCCAAGTAGGCCCGCAGGTTGCCGAAAAGCTGGGGCTGACGCAAGTGACCTACGCAGAAGAGATTCTGAACGTGGACAAAGCCGCCAAGAAAATTACCGTGAAACGTCATATCGACGGGGGTGTGGAAACCGTTGAGGCTCCCCTGCCCATAGTCATCACCGTAAACGGAAGTGCCGCTCCCTGCCGCCCGCGCAATGCCAAACTGGTGCAGAAGTACAAACGCGCCCTCGGTGCCCAGGAAAAAGCTGCCATCACCAAGGAAAGCGCTGGGCTTGCCTACGCCGACCTCTACGAGAAATATCCCTATCTGAACATCACGGAATGGAGCGTTGCCGACGTGAACGGCGACCTTGCACAATGCGGTCTGAGCGGCTCGCCCACCAAGGTGAAGACCATTCAGAACATTTCATTCCAGGCCAAAGAAAGCAAAACGCTGACGGGCAGCGACAAGGATGTAGAAGATTTGATTGTTGAACTGTTAGCTAACCATACGATAGGATAAGATTATGAATAATGTATTTGTATATTTAGAGATAGAAGGCACAACAGTTGCCGACGTCAGTCTCGAACTCTTGACCAAAGGTCGTAAATTAGCCAATCAGTTGGGCTGTCAACTGGAGGCAGTTGCTGCCGGCAATAATCTGGTAGGCATTGAAAAGCAGGTATTGCCCTTCGGAGTAGACAAACTCCACGTATTCGACGCTCCGGGCTTGTTCCCCTATACTTCCCTTCCCCACTCCTCTATCCTCATCAATTTGTTCAAAGAAGAAAAGCCGCAAATCTGCCTGATGGGCGCCACCGTTATCGGTCGCGACCTCGGTCCGCGCGTTTCTTCCGCTTTGACCAGCGGACTGACTGCCGACTGTACCTCACTGGAAATCGGCAACCACGAAGACAAGAAGGAAGGCAAGGTTTACGAGAACCTGCTGTATCAAATCCGTCCCGCATTCGGCGGTAACATCGTTGCCACGATTGTGAATCCCGAGCACCGTCCGCAGATGGCAACCGTTCGCGAAGGTGTGATGAAGAAAGAGATTCTGGACGCCGACTATAAGGGCGAAGTCATCAACCACGACGTTGCCAAGTACGTGCCCGAGACGGACTATGTGGTAAAAGTCATCGACCGCCACGTAGAAAAGGCAAAACATAACCTGAAAGGCGCTCCCATCGTGATTGCCGGAGGCTACGGCATGGGAAGCAAGGAAGGCTTTGACATGTTGTTCGAACTTGCCAAAGAACTCCATGCTGAGGTAGGCGCCAGCCGTGCTGCCGTCGATGCCGGTTATGCCGACCATGACCGCCAGATTGGCCAGACCGGTGTCACTGTCCGCCCCAAACTGTATATTGCTTGCGGCATCAGCGGACAAATCCAGCACATTGCCGGTATGCAGGAAAGTGGTATTATCATCTCCATCAACAATGACGAGAACGCTCCCATCAACACGATTGCCGACTACGTCATCAACGGTACGGTGGAAGAGGTTATCCCGAAGATGATTAAGTATTATAAATCACACAGTAAATAACAATAAAGGTAATCATGAAAGGGCTGATTCTTATATTTGTTCTTCTTTCAGGTATATCTTCCGCTATCGCTCAAGAGAAACTCTGGTTGGACAAGAATTACCAATGGACGGACGACTCCATCCAAGCAGTCAGGTATGCTCTTGTTTCCAAGATAAACAAAAAGTGCATCAAGGTGGAAGAGTATGCTTTGGAAGGACAAAAGAAGGATGTCTGGCATTTCTCCGAATACAAAAGCAATCCCCGCAAAAGGATAAGGGAAGGCTTGCATACATCATTCTATGCAAACGGCAAGGACAGCCTGACAGAAGTATATAGAGACAATCGCTTGGAGGGGCAAACCATGGTGTATTATCCCGACGGTGCCATACATCTGGCCCGGAGCTACAGTGATGGGAAACTTGACGGAACACTCCTGCAATACTATCCCGATGGAAAACTTCGTAGAAAGGAACACTATTCAGAGAATCAGTGCACCGATGGAAAGATGTTCGACAAGCACGGAACTGAAATGGCACATCAGCCGTATTTCGTATTTCCATCCTTCCCCGGAGGAATAGAGAACCTCATGAAACTGGTGGCCAATGTTACCAAATATCCGGAAGACGCCTGGAAGCAAAAGGCAGAAGGAAGGGTAATCCTGCAGTTTGTTGTAGACGAAGAAGGCAAGATGACCTATCCAAAAATCCTCCAGTCCGTGCGCTATGACATCGATAAAGAAGCCATACGTGCTTTCAAGGCCATTGCCGACGTCTACCGTTGGTCGCCCGGCTATCAGGACGGAGAGGCCAAGCGAGTGAAATTCACAATGCCCCTATACTTCAGAATACCTAAATAACCAAGAAATTATGGCAAATTTTTATACCGAAGTTCCCGAATTGAAGTATCATCTGAACAACTCGATGATGGAACGTATCTGCGAACTGAAAGAACGCGGTTACCAAGACAAAGACAAGTATGACTATGCTCCGCAGGACTATGCGGACGCTATGGACTCTTTTGACAAGGTACTTGAAATCACCGGAGAGATTACCGGAGAGATTATTGCTCCCAATGCCGAAGGCGTGGACGAAGAAGGTCCCCACTGTGCCAACGGCCGCGTGGAATATGCCAGCGGCACTAAGCAGAACCTCGACGCCATGGTAAAAGCTGGCTTGAACGGTATGACCATGCCGCGCCGTTTCGGTGGCTTGAACTTCCCGATTACTCCGTACACCATGTGTGCGGAAATCGTTGCCGCCGCCGATGCCGGTTTCGGTAACATCTGGTCACTGCAAGACTGCATCGAAACGCTCTACGAATTCGGTAACGAAGACCAGCACAGCCGTTTTATACCACGTGTCTGTGCCGGAGAAACCATGTCTATGGACCTGACAGAACCGGATGCCGGTTCCGACTTACAGAGCGTAATGCTGAAAGCGACCTATGACGAGGCCAACAACTGCTGGCGCCTGAACGGTGTGAAGCGTTTCATCACTAACGGTGATGCCAATCTCCACCTCGTACTGGCACGTTCAGAAGAAGGAACGAAAGACGGACGTGGCTTGTCCATGTTCATCTACGACAAGAATGAAGGCGGTGTAGACGTGCGCCGCATCGAGAACAAGCTGGGTATCCACGGCTCTCCCACCTGCGAACTGGTTTACAAGAATGCAAAGGCAGAGCTCTGCGGCGACCGCAAGCTTGGTTTGATTAAATACGTTATGGCTTTGATGAACGGTGCCCGTCTGGGTATTGCCGCACAGTCAGTAGGTCTTTCACAAGCTGCCTACAACGAAGGTCTGGCTTATGCCAAAGACCGCAAGCAGTTCGGCAAGGCCATCATCGAATTCCCGGCTGTATATGACATGCTGGCTATTATGAAAGCTAAGTTGGATGCAGGACGCTCCTTGCTGTACCAGACTTCCCGCTACGTGGACATCTACAAAGCGCTGGACGACATTGCTCGCGAACGCAAACTGACTCCGGAAGAACGCCAGGAACAAAAGAAGTATGCCAAACTTGCCGACGCCTTCACTCCGCTGGCAAAAGGTATGAACTCTGAATATGCCAATCAGAATGCTTACGACAGCATCCAGATTCACGGCGGTTCGGGCTTCATGCTGGAGTATGCTTGCCAACGTATCTATCGTGATGCACGTATCACTTCTATCTACGAAGGTACTACTCAGTTGCAGACCGTAGCTGCTATCCGCTATGTAACAAACGGCTCATACTCTGCCACCTTGCGCGACTACGAGCAAGTGCCGTGCAGCGAAGAAATGCAACCGTTGATGGACCGCATCAAAGAGATGACCAACAAGTTCGAAGCCTGCACCAATGCGGTGAAAGAGGCACAGAATCAGGAATTGCTGGACTTCGTGGCACGTCGCCTCTATGAGATGGCTGCGGTATGTATCATGTCGCACCTCATCATCCAGGACGCGACAAAGGCTCCCGAACTGTTCGGCAAGTCGGCTCTGGTGTATGTGAACTACGCAGAAGCTGAAGTGGAAAAACACTTTAACTTCATCCGTAAGTTCAAGGCAGAAGAGTTGGAAAGCTACCGCAAATAAATAAACGCATTGCTTGGACAAGGCAAATATAGCGGGCACCGGAGTAGCTAAACTCCGATGCCCGCTTGTTTTTTCTGAAATATTTCCTGCTTGCTCCTTCTTAAAGGGACAAAAGCTCTCAAAGAGAGAAAGGGAAATTAATACTCTCCGTGCAGCCTCAGCCTGCCGCGCAGCGAATGTATCTCCCGCTGCATCTCTTCCATCCTTGCCAGCAGATGATGGATGGCATCAATCCCTTCCATATTGATGGAAAGGTCGTAGTACATACGGCTGTACCGTTCCACATCCGGCAACTCGGAGAAAGGAAGATAACGTTCTCCACCTTCCTGCTCCACATCTATCAGCCCACTTTCGCACAACATATCAATAAAAGTGGGCTCTATATGACACTTGTCACAATATTCGCTGATGACAATCCATTCGTTCTGCATAATCCGTTCTCCTTTCATTAGTTCATACTCTGAATTTTACGGAACATCTCTTTCTGCTGTTCCGTCAGGTTTGTCGGCAACTTCACGGAATAAGTCACGATGAGATCGCCAAACTGTCCCTCCTTCTTATATATGGGGAAGCCCTTACCCTTCAGACGTACCTTAGTCCCGTTCTGAGTTTCGGGTTTCACCTTCAGCTTCACCTGACCATCCAAAGTATCCACCAACTGGTCGCCACCCAGCAGGGCTGTATAAAGGTCGACGGTCACATCCACATACAAATCATCTCCCAAACGCTTGAATACCGAGTCGTCCGGAATCACAAACGTGATGTACAAGTCACCTGCAGGACCTCCGTTGATGCCCTCGCCACCATAGCCTTTCAGTTTGATGACCTGTCCGTTGGCCACACCGGCCGGAATGGTAATACGCACTTGCTTGCCATTCACCGTCAATATCTGTTTATGGGTCTTCGCAGCCTCACGAAGCGAGAGGTTCAAATCCGCATGATAATCCTGCCCGCGGAAACCGGCATTGGCACCGCCTCCGCCGCGCGTACGATGACCGAACATCTGTTCGAAGAAGTCTGAGAAACCACCGGCATTACTGCCCGAAAATTCCTGGCCGTCGGAAGAATACCAATACGTACCGCCTCCGTCCGTACCAAATCCCGCACCGGAACCTCCAAAACCGGCACCGCCAAATCCCCCGAAGCCTCCGGCTTGCTGCTGTGCCCGCTTCTGCGCTTCAAACTCGTCGGCATGTTTCCAATGTTCACCATATTCATCATATTTCTTTCTCTTTTCAGGATCACTCAGCACCTCATTCGCCTCGTTGATAGCCTGAAACTTATCCTTGGCCGTAGCATCGTTCGGATTCAAGTCAGGATGGTACTTGCGCGCCAGCTTGCGGAACGCTTTCTTGATGTCATCCTGAGATGCCTTTTTGTCCACTCCAAGGACCTGATAGTAATCAATATAAGCCATAGTCTATTAGTTTTATTGTCTAAATACCATAAAACAAATAACACGCCAATTTGTTTTACGCATTACTAAAATAGGTAAACGAAAATTAAAAAGCATCATCAAGCATAATAATTACTTAATAAACAAACATTTAGTTTCAACCAAACACTTATTTCACGTCTATAAAATACCCAAATAGTGTAAACGACACCTAATATCGTCTAATTATTCATCCTAAATCTTCCTAAAATTGACAGAAAATGCTTTATTTGTAATAAGGAAAATTTGTTTTATATATAATCCCCAACCTTAGATTAAAAACCCCCATTATGAAAAGTAATTATTGGCTCCTAACGGTAATATTCGCTCTCGTAGCCCTGCCGGGCAAAGCAGGCGAATGGATCAGAATCAACCAACTCGGCTATTTGCCGCAATCCGTCAAAGTCGCTGTATTCATGAGCGAGGAAGGAACAAACGTAGAAAATTATTCATTGATTGACGCTTTCACCGGAAAGGTGGTGCGTACCTTCAACACGGCCAAGGCCACCGGCAAGATGGGAGGCATGAAGAGTACCTACCGGTTGAACTTCAGTGATTTCACAGAACCGGGCACGTATTATCTGAAAGCAGGCAAAGCGGTCTCCCCCCGTTTCCCCATCAATGCACAAGTCTACAACGGTACCGCAGACTACCTGCTGCACTACATGCGGCAGCAACGCTGCGGCTATAATCCGTTCCTGAAAGACAGCTGCCACGTGCACGACGGCTACATCGTCTATCACCCCACCAAAACCGGACAACATATAGACGTCCGCGGAGGCTGGCACGATGCTACGGACTATCTGCAATACACCACCACTTCCGCCAATGCCATCTACCAGATGATGTTTGCCTATCAAGAAAATCCGGAATCATTCGGTGACGCCTATGATGCAGCCGGAAATCCGGGAGCCAACGGCATTCCCGACATCGTGGACGAAATCAAGTGGGGACTGGACTGGCTGAACAGGATGAATCCTGCTCCGGGCGAGCTGTACAACCAGATAGCCGACGACCGTGACCATGCCGGAATGCGCCTACCTAACAAAGACCTGGTGAATTATGGCTACGGACCGGGTAAAGGACGCCCCGTTTACTTTTGCAGTGGCGAACCGCAAGTACGTGGAGAGTTCAAGAACGCAACGACCGGAGTGGCAAGCACTGCCGGCAAGTTTGCCTCCTGCTTCACTTTAGGCGCCAAGATATTGAAAGACTACTATCCTGAATTTGCAGCAGAAATCGAAGCCAAGGCCGATGCCGCCTATCAGGAAGGCGTCAAGAAACCGGGAGCATGCCAGACCGCCTCTGTCTTGTCTCCCTACATTTACGAAGAGGACAACTGGGTGGACGATATGGAACTGGGAGCCATTGAGCTGTACAAAGCCACCGGCGACAACAAATACCTGGCCCAAGCCCTTGAATACGGACGTCGCGAACCGGTGACTCCCTGGATGGGCGCCGACAGTGCACGCCACTACCAATGGTATCCATTCATGAATATGGGGCACTACCATCTTGCCAAAGTGGACAACAGCCGCATCAGCAAGGAATTCATCCGCAACATGCGTACGGGCATTGAACGCACGTACGAGAAAGCGGTAGAAAGCCCCTTCCTGCACGGTATACCCTACATCTGGTGTTCCAACAATCTGACTACCGCCATGCTGACCCAATGCCGGCTGTACCGTGAAACCACCGGCGATGACACATACGCCGAAATGGAAGCCTCCCTGCGCGACTGGCTGTTCGGCTGTAACCCTTGGGGAACCAGCATGATTGTGGAACTTCCCCTTTACGGAGACTATCCCTCGCAACCCCACTCCTCACTGCTGAATGCAGGCGTGGGCAATACTACCGGCGGACTGGTGGACGGTCCTGTCTATCGTACCATCTTCGAAAGCCTGCGCGGTGTCAACATGACGGGAATTCCCGGAACTCCCGGACAAGACTACGAACGCTTCCAGCCAGACCTGATGGTATATCACGACGCCATCCACGACTATTCCACCAATGAGCCTACCATGGACGGAACCGCCTGCCTCACGTACTACCTCTCTGCCATGCAGAAGGATGGAATGAAGCAAGCCGGTATCCCAAATGACAAGAATGTATATGTGGACGGAGGCATTATCCGCACCGATCCCTCAAAAAAGCAAATCACCCTCGTATTCACTGCCGCCGACAAAGCAGACGGTGCCGATGCCATCATCAGCACCTTGAAGAAGCATGGCATCAAAGGCAGCTTCTTTTTTACCGGAGAGTTCTATGAACTCTATCCCGATGTAGTGAAACACCTACTCGACGAAGGGCATTTTGTAGGCAGCCACAGTTACGGACATCTTTTGTACATGCCGTGGGAAGACCGTGATTCTCTGCTGGTCACCCGAGAAGAGTTTGAGAACGATATGATGAAAAGCTACGAGACCCTCCGCAAGGCAGGTATCGAATACAAGGACGCTCCCGTCTATATTCCTCCTTACGAATACTATAACAAGGAAATATCCGCCTGGGCAAAGAATATGGGTATTCAAGTTATCAACTATACCCCTGGTACCATGAGCAATGCCGACTACACCACTCCGGACATGGGACAGAAGTACCGGAGCAGCAAATTCATCTACGACAAGATTATGGAGGTGGAAAAGAAAGAAGGTCTGAACGGACACTTGATGCTGATACACTTCGGAACGGACGACCGCCGCACAGACAAGTTCTATAATGGCTATCTGGACAAAATGATTAAGACGCTGAAACGAAAAGGCTACACTTTTGTACCGGTCCGCGAGGCTGTCGGTATATAAGCATACTCTAACAAGGATTTATTGAAAAGGTTAGTTAAAAAGGTTATCGTACAAAGGTATTTAAGGTAAATATTCAATCGGTTTGTTTTCAGTAAACCTTCCCCTACCCCCAAGAGGGGAAAGTTTCGAAGTAAGCTCCCAGCCTGTGAAGGTTAGGAGCTTTTATATATTTCAGAGAAGCCTTTTTACCGATTGCAGCAATTGCTCGATATCTTCTTCCGTAGTATCAAAAGAGGTTACAAAACGGATTTCGTGGATGGCCTCATCCCAGAAGTAGAAGAAATACTCCTTCAACAGCTCGTCAATCACCGGACGGGGCATCGTAAGGAAAAGCTGGTTACTTTCCACCTTCTGCGTAAAATGCGCACCTGGCAATTCCTTCAATCCGTCGTAAAGAATCTTTGCCATACGATTGGCATGCGCGGCATTTTTCAACCAAAGGCTGTCTGTCAGGTAGGCAGTGAACTGGCAGGACAGATAGCGGAGCTTGGATGCGAGCTGTGCCGACTGCTTGCGCACAAAATAAGCTTCCTTCTTCAAAGCTGGGTTAAAGACAACCACGCTTTCTCCCAACATCAGTCCATTTTTCGTACCACCGAAGCTGAGGATATCTATCCCGCAATCCACTGTCAGTTCCCTAAAGCCAAGATTCAAGGCTGCACAAGCATTTGCCAGACGTGCTCCGTCCATATGGACATACATGCCATGCCGATGGGCCAAATCCGTCAAAGCCCGCAACTCGTCCGGCTTATAGACAGTGCCCAGCTCCGAACATTGCGAAATATAGATGGCTCCGGGCTGCGAATGATGCTGTTCGCCGAAATGGCACAAATAAGGACGGACTAAATCGGGCGTCAGCTTGCCGTCAGGGGTAGCTATAGGACGAATCTGACAACCTGTCATACGGGCAGGCGCACCGCACTCATCGACATAGATATGTGCGGTCTCCGCACAAATAATGGAATTATAAGGGCGGGTACACAGCTGCAAAGCCACCGCATTACTGCCCGTACCATTGAATACGAACAACGGTTCGCAATCCGGCGTAAACGCTTCCCTTATTTTACGGACAGCCTCTTCTGTCCAAGGGTCATCCCCATAACCGACAGCATGGTCACTGTTGGCCCGGTTCAGTGCCTCCATTACCAACGGATGTACGCCTGAATTATTGTCTGAAGCAAAACTTCTCATAATCTTTCTGTTTTTGTTCATTGAAAAGAATGTGCAAAGGAAAGAATATTCTGCAACATGAAAAAACAAAGGAGCACAGATTTCATCCCCCCGGCAGAAAATGCTTCCGCACTATGAAATCTGTGCCCCTCAATCAATCCATTCACTCGGTTCCCTTTATCCGATATAAACATTTACCCCTAGTGAAACATAAAGTTCATCTTCTTCCTGATGAATTTCAATCTTGTCCTCACGGGCAAGCCACCCCAATGCGGCTCCCAATTCCTTGTCCTTCAGTCCGGACTTCCTCTTTAAAGAATCGTAGCTCCATCTGGTATAATCGCTAAGCAACTGCCAAACTTTCCCAGCATTTAGTCCAATTTCGCTTTTGTTCATTTTTCTCTTTAATTAAAAAGGTTAATAGCTCTTGTTGATTAGGTTATCTTTACAAAGGGTAAAGATATGATTTTTTATTTAACTAACAACAAAAACGAACAAAAGATATAAAAATGAACCGTTTTTGCAACACTTTTGTAATATTACACTCTTTTTATTGATAATCAAGAAGGAAAATGAAACAAAAAAACCGCAGTATCTATCAAAAAGACACTGCGGTTCTTCTATTTGATTAAGCAATCAGGGGAAAAGTCTTACATCATTCCACCCATGCCGCCCATTCCGGGAGCACCCATCGGCATTTCGGGCTTATCCTCTTTCTTCTCTACGATTACACATTCTGTAGTCAAGAACATGCCTGCAATAGAAGCGGCATTCTCAAGAGCCACACGAGTAACCTTGGCAGGATCTACCACACCAGCTGCATGCAGGTTTTCATAAACATCTGTACGGGCATTGTAACCAAAGTCTGCCTTGCCTTCACGCACTTTCTGTACAACAACAGCACCTTCTTTTTTGCCAACATACTGCTGATCTGCTACATAGACGAGTTCTGTTCCGTCTTCTTCTTCACGGACAAAGATTCCGGTAGGAGCTGTTAAATCCTCTTCACCGATAATGGTAATCAGTGTACCGGTTGAATCGCAGACAACCACGCGGTGGTTGCCTGTATCTGCGATAAATAAGTTACCTTTTGAGTCAATCTTAATATCTTCCGGTTTCTTTAACTCAAAGTCATCTTCCCCTTCGATATTGGACTGAATCTTTGTAATTGTGGAATATGGTGTGTACGCTGTCTGCGTTTCCACTAATTCTCCATATCCATTCTGCGTATATGTCTTATATGGTACTTTTGCAAAAGATATAACCGGCTGTGCCACTTCAAAAGCAATAAATAAAACAGCAAACAGAAATGCTATGGCTCTTTTATAAATTTTCTTCATATTGACCTCCTTCAATATTCTAAATAACTTTATATTATTATTTGATACCTGAACTTGCCATTGTATTCATAACGTCTCTCTGACAGAAGATGAATAAAATTAACTGAGGTACAAACATGATTAAGGAGGCTGCTGCTGCAACACCCTGGCCCTGTACAAC
>OHME01000160.1_pt1 | contig 58266 bp, 56 predicted proteins | sample 1569201 | NCBI WGS metagenome assembly OHME01 (sample SAMEA3879587, study PRJEB24766) | human gut metagenome | biome: human-associated habitat; feature: feces | place: USA | collected 1985/1987
ATGCTACGAACCACTGGCATGAGTGTTCCTGTGGAGATAAGGCCGATAAGGCGGCACATACCGCCGGTGAATGGATTATCGACACCCCGACAACAGCTACCACAAGCGGCTCAAAACATAAGGAATGCACCATCTGTGGTTATACGATGACAACCGAAACTATCCCGGCAACAGGCGGCGGTGAGCATACTCACAGCTACGGCAGCGAGTGGAAGTACGATGCTACGAACCACTGGCATGAGTGTTCCTGTGGAGATAAGGCCGATAAGGCGGCGCACGACTTCAAGTGGGTTGTTGACAAGAAAGCGACCGCAACGCAAAAGGGCTCCAAGCATGAGGAGTGCAAGGTTTGCGGCTACAAGAAGGCGGCAGTTGAGATTCCGGCTACCGGCTCCGCAACAAAACCGACCGATCCTACGCAAACCAACCCGAACACCGGTGCAGAAAGCCAGAAAACCGGTGACAACAGCAATATGATCCTCTGGATCGCACTGCTGTTTATCAGCGGCGGCGCAGTGATCGGCATCACCGTTTACAGCAAAAAGAAGAAAGAAAACGCTGAATAAATCAGCTGCGAACCTTTGAGCAAAGGGCGGTGACGGACATTGCCGTCATCGCCCTTTCGCTTGGACTGAAGAAGAACCACAACAGCGAAGATGGATGATAAACTTGTGGATGCAGCAAACTATACACTGCAATCTGGAAGTACAATAAAGGATGATGTTCCAAAGACCGGAGATAATGCTCCGATAGCAGGGCTGTTTGCTCTTATGCTTATCTCCGGAACAGTACTTTGTATCACTCATAAAAAGAAAGCTGTAAGAAAATAAATGAAAAAATATTCCCACGAAAACACTTTGTGGGAGAAAATAAGAAGGGCAGAGACAAAAGAATTCATCAGAAAGCGAATTTATTATCTCTGCCTGATTCTTTTTTCTCTTTGTATCATAATTGGTATTGTCCTGCTGTTCTTACCATACAGAAGACGGAAGATTTGTTGTGGTGGGAAAAAGAATTAAGTAATGAAAGCAGGTCGATGGAACCTGCTTTATCTTGTTTTTACACTAAGATTAATAGGATATAACTGCTTCTTATAGCCATATGTAAATAAATATCTATATTCAGTTATTTCTTTCCAAGCTTGTGCAGACTGCTGTAAGAGATTCATAATTCTTTAGTCCTTTGCAAAAACAAAGAGCCTCGCTAATGCAAGACCCTTAAAAGCGTTTTCGTTCAGTTCCGAAGAATCTATCCGGTTTGATGTTATCGCATAACCCAAGGCCAGGCTCCACAATCGGCTGCATGCTGACACAGGATGGAGTTTTTTTACATGCTCTTTTTAATTTCTTTTCTGTAATCGGTGGGAGTAATCCCATATCTTTTTTTGAACAATGTACTTATATAATTTCCATTTGATACTCCAACTTTAGCTGCAATATCATTTATTGACAAATCAGTTGTTCCAAGTAGTATTTGCGTATGTTGTAACCTTACGTCAGTAATATAATCTGTGTATGAAGAACCGGTAACATTCTTAAATAGTCGTGAAAAATGCGAGGGTGATAGCGAAACATAAGCTGCGACATCTTCAATAGATGAACCGTCCATAAGATTGTCTTCAATGTAACATAAGGAAGTTTGGATACGTTCATCAAATTTATTAATATACAAGGTATGTTCATCCTCTTCAGATGGAATATGGTTTTCATACATATAAAAAAATAATTTATAAACCATACCTTGAAGGATAAGTTGAGAATAAGAGGTATTTTTGTTGTATTCTTGTAGCATTTCTTCATACATAGAGTGAATAATTTTTTGAGAATCTTTTGTAAAATGAAGATAGTTGGAACATATAAAGTCTAATTCTTCCTCTCCTATAATATCAATTATGGGTTGAAAGATTTGTGTTTTGACTTTAATCACATATCTGTCATACGGAGTGTCGGACATAGAGCAATTACGATGATACACATGTGGTTTGGATATGCCGGCATCTCCAGCGTGAGAAGTACGAATTGCTTTAGTGGAAATCCATCGTCGATCGTCTGATACCATATAACCTATCGTATAATGATCGGATGCTGCCTGCATGGTAGGCATAGAGTAAGTTCCATCTAAGATTTTATGGTCAATATAAATATTTTCTTCAGGTTTTAAAGGTAGTGGCATATATAATCATTCCTTTCGTCTGTGATTAATGGGTGATTAATGCTATTTTATAAAAAGCATCAAATTATAGATATGTGATGAAAATTGCGTTTATAATTGATGAAATCACTTTTTTAATATTATATAATAATGCAAAAGTAAAAACAAGAGGAGGGATTATTATGAGAACGCAGCATACGATTAGAAGGATTATGTTGAAATATTGCTATTTATTCGTTGTGGCTGGAATTCTTTCATATATTTTATCTGAGTTAGTGGTTATTGGTTCTGAAATTATTTCCAACGCAATTAATGCAATGTTCGATGGCGATAATATTGATATTGAGTATGTTGCAGGTAATACCTTATTGATAATTATAATATCTATGGTGGTAACTTATATAAAAAGTATTACTAATGAACTTTTTAGCATTAAAGTACAAAAAGATTGTAAGAATATAACTGTTGAATCGTTGGAAAGGGTACAGTATAGATTTTTTGAAAAGAACGAAGGAACTATAATTAACAAACTTACTTCTGATATTAATGATATGGGAAAGCTGCTGTCGGAGATATTCCCGGAGATATTACAATATGCAGTAACCATTATAACTATCAGCATAGCTTTAGTAAAAATGAATTGGCTCATTTTTGCAGGAATCGTGGTCACGTTTCCGCTTGTTATATTTACAAGTGACATGATTGCAAAAAAAATAAATGATTTAGCAAGAAAACGTAGAGGAAAGTATGACGAACTTGCGGATATTGCATTAGACAACATAGAGGGTATTGAGGTTGCAAAAGCATATGCAATAGAAGAAACATTAGGGTTGCGGGTTTCATCAAAGGCAAAAGAAATACTTAAGAATGAATATTCGAGGAATAGATATCAGGCATTAGCTAATGGTATTGTTTTATTAATGAAATGGGTACCGTCCGTTGGTTGTTCTCTAATTGCCTTATTTCTTGTATTAAAGAATACGATTACGATAGGTGAATTTATGTCATTTCTTGTGTTGTTTGGTAAGATTTCTACATCGTTAAGTGAATTACCTTTTAGAATAATTGATGCCAGGGAAATGCTGATTTCGGTAAAACGAATAGAGGAGTTGCTTTGTGCGCCAAAAGAAGTAAGCGGTGACTATAAGGGTAGTGAATTAAAGAATGTGGAAAATATTATCGAATTGAAGAATGTGTCATTTTCATATGCAAGTGGTAATACGAAATGTTTTGAGAATAGAATTCTAAAAGATATAAATGTGAGTATAAAACAAGGAGAAAAAGTGGCGATAGTTGGTGCATCAGGAGCTGGAAAATCTACATTGCTTAAGTTGTTGTGTGGATTTGAAGAGGTTGATGAGGGCGATTATTACTTGTGTGGACAAGTGTTTTCCAAATGGGATATAAATGAAGCAAGAAGGTTGATTTCGTATGTACCGCAAGACTCATTTTTGTTTCCTGAAACTATATTAGAGAATTTAGCATATGGAGCAAAGAATATTGATATTGAGAAAGTAGAAAATGCTTGTAAAAAAGCAGGCATATATCAGAAAGTTTGTGAGCTGCCAGATGGATTTAACACAGAAGTTGGAGAACGGGGTGCGAATCTTTCGGGAGGGGAACGACAGAGGCTTTCTATTGCAAGAGCAATATATAAAAATAGTCCGATAATTTTGTTAGATGAACCAACATCAGCATTGGACGAGCAAACAGAGAAGATAATTAGTAAAACAATTTCAGAAAATCATGAAAACACAGTTATTATCATTGCACACAGATTATCTACCATTAAAAATGTTGATAGGATTTACTGCATGGATAAAGGAGAAATTGTTGAAGTAGGAAACCATGAAGAACTGATTAGGAAAAATGGAATATATGCTGCATTATATGGTAAGGAGGCGCATAATTAGTGGGTATTGCAAAAAATCTTGTAAAAAGTTTGCAGATGATGGAAAGAAGACTGCCATTATATCTGCTGTCCATATTTATGATGACTGCATTAAATGCTTTGTTTGAGGTTGCAGGCTCTGTATTTATGAAAATTATATTCGATTGTGCTAACCAGGGAAGTGTATATGAAAGAAAATCACAAATAATCATTACGGTTATTATGGGAATATTGGCAATTATAATGGCATCGATTTTTATGTGTATTTATAACAATGAAGCAAAGAGAATGTCATTAAAATTGAAGATGCTGGTATTTGAAAAATCCATGAAATTCCCATATGTGTATTATGAAGAACATCATAGTGGAGAAATTCTGTCAAAGCTGGTATATGATACAGACATCGCATCAAATATATACTCGTCAAGATTAAGAAGAGTTTTGGCTCCGATAATCTTTGTTGCTGTCTTCGCTGTTGCAATGATGATTATTAATCCTTTTATGACAATCGTGTTAATTGCATTTAATGTCATATTGTTCTTGATTAATGCTTTGCTTTCCAATCCGATGAAGAAGGTGGGAAAAAAGCTTTCAAAAAATAATGCCGTAATGACAAATATACTTTCTGATATGATTGCTGGCGCAGGTATTAGCAAAATTTATGATATCAATCATAAAGGAGTACTTAAGTATAAAACGGTTAATAATCAATATACTGTAGAACAAAAAGAAAAAATGCGTCTGGCTGCTTTACTAGAAATGTTTAATAGTGGATTTGATTTATTTTGTGCATTGATGTTTGTTGTGCTTGGAATTATATTGGTTCAGCAGAAATTTGCAACTATTGGAGAGGTGGCAGCAATATATACATTATATACATCGCTAAGTTTTAGATTTTTACAACTTGGTAAAAATTTTCCGGAACTTGTTAATTGCATAGCATATGCAGAAAGAATATTTGAATTTTTAGAACTGCCGGAAGAAAATAAAGAAATTATTTCAAAGTCTATATTGGTTAAGCCAGTCACTCAAAAAGAAGATGCAGTGGTGTTTAGCAATATATCCTTTGGATATAAAGACAAAGAAAAGCTCTTTAATAGAGCTACATATGAGTTTCCGGCAAATAAACTAATTGCTGCAGTTGGTCCATCCGGATGTGGAAAAAGTACATTAGCAAAACTTTTGCTGGGATTCTATACGATAGACCGGGGAGATATTCTGATTTTTGGAAAATCAATTAGTGAATTGGGAATTTCAAAGGTTAGGGAACAGATAGCGTATGTACCACAGGAGCCGTATTTATATAATGTGAGTATTCTGGATAATATTCGATATGCGAGAAAAACTGCTTCGAAGCAGGAGGTAATGGAAGCAGCAAAGTTGGCAAATGCACATGAATTCATATCAAAAATGGAAAATGGATATGATACAGTAATCATAAATAGAGGAAACAATTTATCAGGAGGAGAACGACAGAGAATAGCTATTGCCAGAGCTATATTGAAAGATTCTCCTGTTATACTTATGGATGAGGCAACATCGGCACTTGATAATGAATCAGAGCAAATGATTGCGGATTCAATAGCAAGTTTAAAAAAGAGAAAAACAGTAATTATGATTGCACATAGAAAAAAGACTATTCAAATGGCAGATAGTATTGTTGAAGTTTAGATGTGGAATAAGCCAGCAGGATGAGTTGGCAGCATTGAACGATGCCGGAATAAAATCAATATCATTGAGTACAAGCGATGACACGGGCAGAAATGTTGCTTCAGTTACAATGACGGACGGCTCAACAGTCAGTATGGGAGAGTTTATCGGAACAGAGGGTTAGGTCAGTTTACAAGGAACTATACGCAGACCGTGAAAATGCCGTTGCCGCCGGAGAGGACAACGGCATTTGAAGCGGCTCATCCCGTTTAATCAAAGCGGCATCGGAGTCCGGGCAATCACAATGACTGCCAAAACAGCGCCCGCAAACGCTGCTGCGCCGATAACTGCCGCCGTTTTTTTGCTGAGGTTCTTCTTTACTGCCTTGCAGATTAGCATGGCGCAAACCACGCAAACAGCCGCAGCCGCAAGCGCAATAACCAGCGTCTCCCATAACCATAAAAGTTCGTATAATATTCTCATTCGCTCACCATACCTTTCTCTTGCAAACTGGGATTTTTGTTATTCTACGATACCTTCAATATAGCTGTAATCAATATTTCCCTTTGTAACAGAATAGAAAAATGGATCTTTTCTAATTGTATCATCTGAATTGATAATAAAATTATTCCAATCGCCTGCCTCGTTGCCATCAGACAAATAAATAGTAACTTTGAAACTATATCCCATATATCCCAAAGATGGCTTTGACCGCTTTACTTCGACGCCATTCAAATTTTCGACAATATGCTGAATCTGCTCTTTGTAGGTAATATGTGTTGCGTTTCCGCTATTGCCATTGAAAACAACTATTTCTATGACCTCATTAGGGTCTAAGTCCATCAAGTCGAGTGGAATATTAAACCATACAACAATGCCCATCAAAAGAATTATCACAACAGACAGTAATATGATGATTTTCTTTTTCATATCAGCTCAACTCCTTTGTCAATTTCGATTTGAAAAGTGATGATTTTATAAACTATATACCCACTAATCCCATTGTAACTTAATCTTGCCATCTGCTTTTTCAAATTTAAGCATTAGATAATATCTACATTTTTCATCGACAGTCAACATACCGGTTTTTATCTCTGGTGTCAAATCTAATATGGTCTCTTTATTTTTATTTTCTACAATAACATGGATACTTCCTTTTGAGACATCGCCATCCAACTTAAAAGTATATTCACGACTTTCGTTAAATTTTATTACCTTTTTTACATATCCGCTACAAGATGAAAAAGAAACTTCGCATTTATTTTTCCCTCTGAGAGAACCAACAAATAATAAGGCTCGTTTTGCGTTCAAAATCATATATCCGTTGACCCATAAAAAATAAAACAAAACCAACATTGAAATAAATACAATCGCTAATATCATAAATTCACTCATGCCAACACCTCACAAACTTCCGATTTTCCAGCTCATTAAACTTTAAGTTATGAACTCAAGCTCGTTACCAGTGACGAATATCTTTCTGTCTTATTTACAATATCTTCCTCGGTAACACCATAATAACCGTATAAATCTCTGGCTATTTTCTTAAACTTTTTCATTACCGCTTTATTTCCTGAATAAGACATTCCAAATATATTCCAAGTATAATCTATTTCCATTGTAAGAAAATTATCATTAATTTCTATTTTATACAAATGAAAATCCATAGGAATTACACTATCGGGCATTTCAGCAATCATTTCACTCCGAGTCTTTATTTTACTCAAATACTCTTTAACAGATGCTTCATTAAAATAATCTGGTAATGGAATATCCTTCATTTCTCCCAAAAGTTCTGGTTCATGTTGCAAAATCAAACTTTCTTTTAGGCATTTTATTTGTTCAATATATTCTCTATCGACTGAAGCAGTTTCTGTCAATCCGTATTTTTCTTTTGCATACCGCACTGTTTCAGAAAGTGAATGCGGATTTGCCACTATTGTCTTCTCTACTTTTTTTCTCTTATATCTATATATGCTATTTTTAATCCTAAGCTTTAATGGGTGTTTTTTTGAATGTCCAGCTATAAAAACGCTTGTAGGACCATCTGCACCACCTATGATTGAAACCCCATTTTTACTCTTTTGTTCCATTCATCTTTTCCTCACAAATCCAGATTTTTCAGCTATATAAACTGGGATTTAATAATTAGTTTTTTTCGCAATCAAGACTCCAACAGGAGCTAAACCGCCATCCACCAAATTCACTTTGACGACTGTAAAGCCATAATCCGTAATAAACTCACAAAAATTTTCCTTGTTCCATTCTTTGTATGCTTTAAATCCTGTAATAGACATCAATCGCTTTCGTAAACCACTTGATTTTTTCTCTGCCCATAAGAAGGTTGGTGCGTACAAAATACCATCTTTTTTTAATACTCTACGAATTTCCTGCATTGCTTTTTCAGGCTCTGGCATAATGTGCAGTGCATTTGAAATTACTACACAATCAAAATTTTCATTCTCATATGAAAGTGCCGTTGCATCGGCTACGCAAAAACTAAGTTTTTCTGTTGTACCTCTCCTTTTCGCTTGCTTAATCATATTTTCCGAAAAATCGGTTGCCGTCCAGCTATTAGTACAATCAGACAATGGGAAAGATAGCTGCCCTGTTCCACAAGCTAATTCTAATACATTCATATCAGATTTGAGATAATCTCTAATATATCCGCAGATTGCATTATAAAATTTCTTATCTGACTCCATCAAAGGTGCATATATTTTTGCAAGTCGTTGCCAATAACCCTTGTTTGCCCTGTCTTTCATATCAAAATCTCCATTTTATTCAATAATACAACTTCCAGTTTCATTAGACAGTGTATGATTTTTAATTTCATTAGACCGTGGAATCATGATATTTGATCAGTTCGTATAATTTACTGCCGTTTTTGCAGGTACGGACGCCTGCCAGTTCCATGCCAAGGTGTCTGTATTTATCACTTTTCAGTTTGGCATCGGTATCCAGTACGACCGGGAGTCCCAGTCTGTTGCCCTCGGCAAACGCAAGCTCCAGCGCTTTCCTCATATAGCCTTGCCCCTGGTATTCTTCCCGCACACATACCAATCCGACAAACAGGTATTTTTGTTTTTTCTTTTTCAGTTTCTTTTCAATGGAAGATGATCCACCGCTTCCGAGAATGCTGAGCATCCGTACCACTTCACCAAAGGATGATCCTGCAAACATCCCTTTTATCAGCTTTTGACCTGCCTTCAGTCCCACTTTTTCATCACAGCGCTTATAGGCAATAAATGCTTCCTGCTGCGGACCGGTTGTATAAAGCATACCTGCCTGCAGTACCATTTCCACATAGCCGTTGATATAACTGACGACTGCGTCTTTGCTGCTGTATGCGGAAACAAGCCCCTTCTCGCCCTGTGCATATTCATAATAACCGAATGCATGCCCAATCGCATTGATATCTTTTTCTGATAATGTTTCAACCTTCATGATTTCCCTCTCACATCTTTTTCATATATCGTTACTCTATAGTGGCTCAGTTTCAAGACAAAAATCTAAGATTTTTATAATGAACTGATATTGTGGATAAGTTACAAGGGAACATGGGGAGGATAGTGGAATTGAATTTAACAAATTGGAATTTGGAACGTGCTTTATAAATTTTTTCCGATCCCCTCAAGTTCGTTCATGGAATCCTTGTTTTTTTCAAGTTCATCTCTGGCTGTTGCGTAATATGATTTTTTGAAAAGCATATCCCATGAAAGATATTTTGCCATACAGTCAAACTGCTTATCAATCAGCTCATACTGGATACTGTCTACGGGAGAACCGCCTACAACAATCGTGCCAACTTTTTTATTTTTTAACTGCAATCCACGGCAGTAGCACTTATCAATGATAAGTTTCAATTGTGCTGACATTCCCCACCAATAAACTGGTGTAGCAAAAAGAATCATATCTGCGGCAGCAATTTTATCAATTGTAGGATTTGTATCATCCTTATCGACGCATCCCTTAGAGCATTGACAGACACCACATCCCTTGCATGGTGCAATGTTGAGTTTGTCAGGTTCAATGATTTCAATTTCATTCTTTTCTGATGCTCCTTTTATAAATGCATTGATTGCTGTCAGCGTGTTTCCTTTTCTGGCACTTCCATTAATGATTACAATTTTCATGCGTGTATCCTCCAACTTTCGATTTATCACTCGAACTTTTTGTTTATATAGTTATCCACTGCACCTTGCACAAAATAGTAGATAAGTAATCATATCCGTATCTGTCCTCATTTGCTTGCAAATCGGATGTTTACAAAATCAAATCCTTTGGATTATCAGCTTTCAGCTCAACATATCCGCATTTTGTGCATACAAAGCATGAAACCGTACTTATATGCTCTGTTTCAAAAACTCCTTTCTTTTTATTGGTTAAGCGAACACTCATTCCGCTTACATCCCCACATAATTTTGCTGTTATCATTTCACAGCTACACTTCATACATTTCATATTTTTTTCTCCAATAACTTATTGCTATACAGTCAAATAGGGAGTTATCTTTCTTTTCGCTTGTCCTGCTCTAATGCAATAAATCCAGCGGTAACAGCTAGGGCAAGCATAATATCATGTTCGCCTAATGGGTCTGTTACTATGGAATAAATCAAAAACACCGCACAAACCAGCAATACTGCCAATATAATCCCACGAACAATTTTTCTTTTTTCCATCGCATAACGCTCCTTTACAACCGCCGATTTGTTGTTCCGTCATTTTTATTTTACCACAATTCCGAGAGCGTGGAAATAGAGAGATTTCAGGCTGATTTCCGACTTTATGGACATATGGCACAGGCAATCAAAAAAGTATACACTTGAGATAGTTCATCGGTGAACAGCACCTTGAAAATCGAATGACCGTCCGAAAAGGAATAACCCGGCATGGGAAGCAGCGCAAACAGGCAAAAGCCCTGATCCGCCGGGAGTGCTGTTGCTGTGAGGACGGCAACTGCATTGTCCTTGACGATGGGGACACCTGCGCCTGCCCGCAGACGGCTTCTTTCTCGGTCTGCGGCGGCGTATTCGTCCCCAAATCCAACCGGGCAAAATACTGCCCCGGCTGTGTCGCCAGAGTTCACAGGCGACAGAAAACAGAAAGTGAACGGATGATGTTAGGCTGGATAAGCGACTGGATAAAGAGAAACATTTAAATCTGGAATACAAAGGGCAGTTATATAAATGGAAGCATTGGAACGAATAAAAAGTATATTTCAAATTGACATGTATTATACAAAGAACTACAATTGGGGAAAGTCTGGATGGGGCGATGAGGAGATAGTGTAAAAATCAGTTTGATATCTGGTTTTACACGGCTATTTGTGCCTGCGGAATGGAGATTATTATGACACACTTACAGGAAGAATTGTTTGAGCTACAGGACACGGCGTACAGGGATTTCCACAGCAGCCTTATGCCGGGAATTGATAAATCGGATATTATAGGAATTAGAACGCCGGTTTTAAGGACATTTGCAAAGAAATTCGCTAAGACGGAGGAAGCAGTCCGGTTTATGGATGAACTTCCGCATAAGTATTATGAAGAGAATAATCTTCAGATGATGCTGATTGGGCAGATTAAGGACTATGATAAATGTATCTTTGAACTTGAAAAGTTCCTTCCGTATATTGATAATTGGGCTACCTGTGATTTTCCGGTTCCAAAATGCTTTAATAAAAATATGAAAGATGTTCTTTTGAGGGCAAAGAAGTGGATTGCTTCAGATGCAGCATACGTTAAGAGATACGGGATTGGCGTCATGATGCGTCTGTTTCTTGATGAAGATTTTAAGGAAGAGTACTTGCAGATTGTCGCAGATGTAAAGTCTGAGGAGTACTATGTTAATATGATGATTGCGTGGTACATGGCGACAGCACTTGCAAAGCAGTGGAATTCGGCAATTCCTTATATACAGGAACGGAGGCTTCCTGAATGGGTACATAAAAAGACGATACAGAAGGCGGTAGAGAGCTATCGCATTACACCGGAGCAGAAGGAGTATCTGAAGGGGTTCAGATAATATATACATTTCTAATGCGGATTATCCAGAAGCCATTTCCACGCAGGTACAACTTCTACATTGATGCCATCGCAGTCAAGGATGGCTTAGGCTTTAATGCACCTCCACATAAGACAATTATGTAATGATATTGTTCTATACACAAGACAAAAATACAAATGTATAATATAATGAAATCGGCAGATGTTAATGCTGATTAATAACGCATTAATAATGTATTAATAATGTATGGAGGCTCGGGAATCAATATGTATTATGTACCTGACGGAACAAAAGAATGTGGATATTATGAGTGTAAGCAATGTGGCAAGAGGTTTCTTTCACTTCAGACAATTAGTAAGATTCCATGCCCTGACTGTGAGGCGGAAGTGGATTACGAGATAGGACCGGATGAGTCACTTGAAGATATAACTGATACGGCGCAGCTTATTGAAAAGATTGAGGGAGAGGAAGAGGTTGCAAAGATGGATTCACTCCTCAGTCTTGCGATTACAGGCGGAGATTACGAGTGGATATAGGAATAATGGTGATTGATTATGAGACTTGTTATACAGCGTGTTAACCATGCATCGGTTAAGGTGGATGGCAGTGTTGTGGGAAGCATCGGCAAAGGACTCCTGATACTGCTTGGTATTGCTGATGGAGATACAAAAGAAATGGCAGACAGATACATAAAGAAGCTGTCGGGATTAAGAATATTTGAAGATGAGAATGGCAAGACTAACCTTTCACTCACGGATGTCGGCGGTGAGGTTATGGTTGTGTCGCAGTTTACACTGTATGCAGACTGCCGCAAGGGCAACAGGCCAAGCTTTGTAAAGGCGGGAGCACCTGATTTTGCCAATGAAATGTATGAATATTTTAAAAAGGGCTGTGCGGATACATTTGGAAGCGTCCAATGCGGAGTATTCGGAGCTGATATGAAGGTTGAGCTTGAAAATGACGGCCCGTTTACGGTACTGTGGGACAGTGACTGGTGGTAGTGAATGTGTGCCTGCCGGAATGGAGGATTATTATGAATAAAAAGGTAAAGATTATCTCAGACAGCACTTGTGATCTTTCAAAGGAGCTTGTTCAGAGATACGATATAGACATCCTGCCGCTTCATATTCTTCTTGGAGATAAGGAATATGAGGACGGTGTGATTACGCCGGATGAGATATTTGCATGGTCAGATGACAATAAGACGACACCTAAGACATCGGCTCCTGCAATAACTGAGGCAGTAGAGCTTATGAAGCCGTATGTTGAAGAGGGAAGAGAGCTTGTATGCTTTTCCATATCTGAGAGCATGTCTACATCAGGCAATGTTATGAGGCTTGCGGCAGGTGAACTTGATGCGGATGAGCTTGTGACGGTTATTGATTCGGCTAATCTTTCAACCGGAATAGGGCTTCTTGTGATAGAGGCTGCAATTATGGCTGATAAGGGCTGTAATGCATCAGAGATAAAGGCAAGGATGGAGGAACTTAAGCCATATGTGCGTGCAAGCTTTGTAGTGGATACTCTTACATATCTGTACAGAGGCGGCAGGTGCAGTGCGGTTGCGGCAATGGCAGGAAGTGTGCTTAAGCTTCACCCAAGGATAGTTGTGGAGAATGGTGCTATGGATGCGGCCAAAAAATACAGAGGAAAGCTGTCATCTGTGATAATGTCTTATACAAAGGATATGGAAGAACAGCTTAAAAATGCACGCCCTGACAGAGTATTCATAACACATTCGGGCTGTGACAGGCAGATTGTGGATAATGTACGCGGTTACCTTGAATCATTGGGGATATTTGATGAGATATTAGAGACAAGAGCAGGCGGAGTTATATCAAGCCATTGCGGACCGGGAACGCTTGGTGTGCTTTTTATAGCCGGATAGTATAGCTGAAAATAGAAGTTTAAGATATAGCCCGACAAATAAGAGACAGAAAGCTGGAGAAGATATGAGAGAATTAAGTGAAAGAACATCTGAATTTACTGACTCAGTAATAAGAAGAATGACAAGGATTGCCAACAGGTACGGTGCGGTGAATCTTTCACAGGGATTTCCTGACTTTGACCCGCCGAAGGCTATCACGGACAGGCTTGCGCAGGTTGCGGCAGAAGGTCCTCATCAGTATGCACTTACATGGGGCGCGCAGAATTTCAGGGAAGCACTTGCTGATAAATATGAGCATTTTTCAGGGATAAAGGTCGACCCGGACAGCGAGATTGTTGTCACATGCGGAAGTACGGAAGCTATGATGGCATCTATGATGTCGGTGGTTAATCCGGGAGATAAGGTGGTAATATTCTCACCATTTTATGAGAATTACGGGGCTGATACGATTCTGTCAGGAGCACAGCCGATATATGTACCGCTTGTTCCGCCGGCATTTGATTTTGACGCGGAGCTTCTTGAGGATGCATTCAGACAGGGTGCAAAGGCACTTATACTGTGTAATCCTTCCAATCCTTGCGGCAAGGTATTTACATATGACGAGCTTAAGATAATTGCAGATCTTGCGATAAAGTATGATGCATATGTTATCACGGATGAGGTGTATGAGCATATAGTATATGCACCCAATAAGCACATTTACATGGCATCGCTTCCGGGCATGAGGGAGAGGACGATAGTATGTAATTCCCTTTCAAAGACATACTCAATTACAGGCTGGAGACTTGGTTATGTTATTGCCAATCCACAGGTTATTGACCGTGTCAAAAAGGTTCATGATTTCCTTACTGTCGGAGCGGCAGCACCGCTTATGGAGGCTGCGGTTACGGGACTTAAGTTCGGTGATGATTATTATGAAGGGCTTGCTGCGCATTATACACATATGAAGGAACTGTTCTGCGGCGGCCTTAAGAATCTCGGATTTACATTCACGGAGCCGCAGGGAGCATATTATGTGCTTATGGATGTGTCGGAATTCGGCGTAAAGGATGATGTTAAGTTCTGCGAATGGATGACTGAGCATGTGGGAGTGGCAGCAGTTCCCGGCTCAAGCTTCTTCAGGGAGGATGTACATAACCTTATAAGATTCCATTTTGCAAAGAAGGACGAGACGCTTAATGCGGCACTTGATAATCTTGCAACACTGAGGGCAAAGGCTGATGGCTTCAAAGAGTGATGAGACGGTCAGCTACATTAAAAATGAAGAATTCACAGCCGCAAAGAATAAAGTGGTGGGTGTCATCCGTGAAAAAAGCGGAATAGGGACTCTTGGCGAGAAGACGGTGCATGCGATACTCAAGAATATGTACGAGCCTGATGATAATTATCAGGAGGTTGCCATAGAAGGCTACGTTGCAGACATCTGCAATAATGACGGAATAACAGAGATACAGACAGCCAATTTTAACAAGCTGCGGCAGAAGCTTGCGGTCTTTCTTAATCTTTATCCGGTTACAGTGGTATATCCGATTCCTTATACCAAATGGCTTTCGTGGATAGACCCGCAGACTGGAGAGACAGGTAAACGGCGCAAGGCACCTAAGAAATGGAATGCATATTACGCATTTTATGAGCTGTACAAGATAAAGGATTTTCTTAAGAATCCCAATCTTAAACTTCGTATCGTGCTGATGGATATTGAGGAGTACAGGCTCCTTAACGGATGGAACGAGACGAGAAAGCGCGGCTCAACAAGATATGACAGAATCCCGCTCGGAATAAGGGAGGAGACTGTCATTGAACAGCCTGAGGATTATCTGCAGTTTGTGCCTTATGAACTGGATTCGCTTGAAGGCGGCTTTGATTCGGCAGCATTTGCAAAGGCGGCACATATTGATGTGAAGACGGCAAGGCAGGTGCTCAATATACTCTATTATGTCGGAGCGGTAAGAAGGACAGGTAAAAAAGGCAATTCGTATATTTATGAAGGAGTGTCGGACTGGTGAAAAGAATAGAGGATAAGGATATCCTTCCATATAATTTTTTTGCTTACAAAGGGATATACACAGGTGCGCTTGGCAATATGCGCTACAGGATATGGCGTACGGGAGAAAAGCCGGATTTCATACTTGTGGCATGTGCATGGGCGGGGCCTATGGCGTATGCATATATTCCGGATGAGGATAAGACAACGGCTGAGTTTGAGGCTTCGGAAGAAGGCAGGCTTGCTGCGATAGAGTGGCTTAATGAAGAATATGAAAAAGGCAGTTGGGAGCCGAAGGAACATTAAGTATGTATGTCATTAAAGATGGTGCAATCAGGATATCGGTAAGAAATCTTGTTGAATTCGTGTATAACAGCGGAGATATTGATAACAGGACAGGCTCCTCGCAGGATGTTGCAAGAATGCAGGAGGGAGCAAGAATACACCGGGCGATACAGAAGAAGTCCGGTGCGGATTATGCTGCCGAGGTTCCTTTTAAGATAAATATACCGGTGCATGATTCGTATATAATAGCTCTTGAAGGCAGGGCTGATGGCGTTATATCATCTGGCGATGAAGAGAATCCCGATGTGTGCATCGATGAGATTAAGACGGTGACCGGCGATGTCGGCAGGGTTAAGGAGCCGGTATATGTGCATAAGGCGCAGGCAATGTGCTATGCATATATCTGCGCATGTGAGATGGAGCTTGAACGTATCCGCGTAAGAATGACGTATTGCAGCATTGATGATGAAGCGGTTAAATATTTTTATGAGGATTTTTCATTTGATGAGATTGAAAAATGGTTTAACGGGCTTATAGAAGAATTCTCAAAATGGACGGATTTTGTATTTGAGGAGAGGGATAAGCGCAATGCTTCGATAAAGGGGCTTAAGTTTCCGTTTCCATACAGACCGGGACAGAAGGAGCTTGCGGCAAGCGTGTACAGGGCATGTGCATCGGGCAGCAATCTTTATATAGAAGCTCCGACCGGAACAGGCAAGACGATATCCACGATATATCCGGCAGTTATGGCGGTCGGTGAAGGGCATGGGGACAAGATATTTTATCTTACGGCTAAGACGATAACAAGAACCGTTGCTGAACAGACATACGGAATACTGCGTGAGGGCGGGCTTCATTACAGGACTGTCACGCTCACTGCAAGGGATAAGGTGTGCATACTTGAGGAGCGCAACTGCAATCCTGATGCGTGTCCGTATGCAAAGGGACATTTTGACCGTGTAAATGATGCTGTTTATGATGTCATTACGCATGAGACGGCCATAACGCGTGACATTATCGTAAAATACGCTGCATTGCACAATGTATGCCCGTTTGAGCTGTCTCTTGATATATCGCTGTGGTGTGACGGAATTATATGTGATTACAATTATGTATTTGATCCTAATGTAAGACTGAAGCGTTTCTTTGCGGACGGAATGAGCGGCGGATATATATTTCTTGTAGATGAGGCACACAACCTTGTTGACAGGGGAAGAAGCATGTACAGTGCTGCGGTTGTGAAAGAGGATTTCCTTGAGGCACGCAAATATGTAAAAGGAATCGATAAAGGGCTTGCCTCAGCCCTCGATAAATGCAACAAAGACATGCTTGAATTTAAAAGGGAATGTGGTGATTACAATGTAATCAGCAGCGTGTCGGCATTTGCAATGCATCTTGAACGGGCATATTCGATGCTGCAGAAGTTCCTCGATAAAAACAGGCAGAATCCGCATATTGATTACAGGGAACGCCTGATGGAGATATTTCTTTCAATCAGGCATTTTCTTAATATGCATGATCTGCTGACCGATAAATATGTGATATATACGGAGCATGATTCACAGGGGCAGTTCTTTGTCAGGCTGTTCTGCGTTGACCCTTCGGATAATCTTAATTCATGTATAGAGCAGGGAATATGCGCCGTGCTGTTCTCGGCAACGCTTCTTCCGGTCAGATATTTCAAGGAAATGCTTACCGGCAAGGCTGACGATATGGCGGTATACGCAAAATCTTCATTTGATACCGATATGCGCCGTATAATTGTGGGACGTGATGTGAGCAGCAGATATTCAAGACGCGGTGATGCTGAGTACAGAAAAATTGCGGAATATATATTTGCAGTTACAGACGCAAAACGCGGTAATTATATGGTGTTCTTTCCATCATACGGCTTTATGCAGTCGGTACTTAAGGTTATATATGATATGACTGACGAGGGCTGCTTCCCTGATGAATTTGAACAAAGCATAATGTGTCAGGATTCATCAATGAACGAGGAGGGGCGCGAGAACTTCCTGAAGGCATTTGACAACGGAGCCGGTGATGCCGTGACAGGCTTCTGTGTTATGGGCGGCATATTCTCGGAGGGAATAGACCTGAAGAACGAGCAGCTTATAGGCGCAGTAATAGTCGGCGCGGGACTTCCGATGGTATGTACTGAGCAGAAGCTCTTGCAGGAGTATTTTGACGATTCTGGCAAAAACGGTTTCGACTATGCGTATGTATATCCAGGCATGAATAAGGTCATGCAGGCAGCGGGACGCGTCATCCGCACAGAAGAAGACAGAGGAGTCATAGCCCTGCTCGACGAACGCTTCCTGTACAGAGAATACCGTGACATATTCCCAAGAGAATGGAACAATTACATTGCTGTCCGCAAAGAGCAGGCAGCGCAGACGTTGCGTGAATTCTGGGAGAGCGTATGAGTTTCCCACAATAGCCCATTGCATTAAGTCATATACAATGATAAGATATAATTATCTGTGTATTAATGAGGTAGATATGATTAATGAAGTTGTTTCGGTTAAGATGCCGGTAAAAGAAAAAATCAGAATACTTAAGAATCATTTTGAACCGGAGAATGCTACCGGGAGAGAAGCGAGGCTTTCACTTGTTACAGGCATTCATGGTGATGAACTTGACGGACAGTATGTGTGTTATGAAGTAATAAGACAGATTAAGGCACATCCTGAACTGCTTACGGGAACGGTTGACGTGTATCCGTGCATTAACCCTCTCGGAATGGACATGGGAGCGAGAGGAATTCCGATGTTTGACCTTGATATGAACAGGGTATTTCCGGGAGATAATAATGGTGCAATGGCTGAATATGTTGCGGCAGAGGTTGTCAATGACATAATAGGAAGTGATCTGTGCATTGATGTACATTCAAGTAACGTATACATAAAAGAGGCACCGCAGGTACGACTTAATGAAGACTGTGCGGACAAGCTTCTTCCGTATGCCAAGATTATGAATGCGGATTTTGTATGGGTATATTCATCAATTACGGTACGTGAGGCAACACTTGCATACAGCCTTAACAAGCTTGGTGTTCCGACACTTGTAACAGAGATGGGAGTCGGATTAAGAATAAATAATGCATATTGCAGACAACTCATAGACGGAATATTTAATATAATGATAGAGCTCGGAATATGGCAGGGGGAAAGACCGACGGTTAAGGAGCCTATAATGTCAACAGAAGGACAGGTGGATTTTATACATGCTGAGCATGCCGGACTCTTTGTATCAGCTCTCGGTGAGCAGATGGGACACATTAAAAAGGGAGAACGGATAGGTGATATAATAAGTCCTGTTGATGGAGAGATTCTTCAGGAGATAATATCGCCGGCTGACGGAATTGTATTTTCGTTAAGAGAGAATCCGGTCATTTACAAAGGAACACTTCTTGCACGTGTATATGCAGTGCGTTAGGCATATGCATATCTGTATGGGAGAAAGTTAAGATGAAGAGCAGAGGCGTTTGGGATTATTATGCATAAAGAAGTTTTGTTTTCGGTAGAGGGACTTTACCGTGAAGATAATGAGATAACAGGATACAGATTCGGGCATGGAGAGAAGGCTGCATGTATAATAGGGGCAATGAGAGGCAATGAGCTTCAGCAGCTTTATATATGTTCGCAGCTTATCAGGACACTTAAGACGCTTGAGGAGCATGGTGCCATATCACATAATAAGGAGATACTTGTTGTTCCTACAGTTAATATGTACGGAATTAATGTTGAAAAGCGTTTCTGGCCGATTGATAATGTTGATATCAACAGATGCTTTCCGGGTGACATGAACGCGGATTCTCCAAAGAGGATAGCAAAGGCATTATTTGACAGTGTACAGGGTTACAGCTACGGCATACAGTTTGCATCATTTTATATGCCGGGAGATTTTATCCCCCATGTAAGAATGATGGAGACAGGCTTTCAGAGTCCAAGTCTTGCCAATCTGTTTGGATTACAGTATGTTGTAACGCGTAAGCCGAAGCCGATGGACACAGTCACACTCAATTACAGCTGGCAGATGAATGGCACGAATGCATTTTCGATATATACCAATGCAACGGACACAGTTGATGAGAAGTCAGCAAGACAGGCTGTGTCAGCTGTGCTTCGATTCCTTACAAGAATGGGAATTGTCAAATATAACAATCACAGCGGTTATATAGCAAGCGTGATAGAGGAGCATGAGCTTATGCCTGTCAAGTCTGATACGGCAGGTTTTTATAAAAGGCTCAAGGAACCGGGGGATCCGGTGTATCACGGAGATGTGATTGCACAGGTAACGGATCCGTACGAGGGAGAGGTAATCAGAGAGATAACGTCGCCTACGGACGGAATTATATTCTTTGCACATACGGCACCGATGGTAATGGAGAATGCAGTCATATACAAAATTATCAGAAGGATGCACGAATAATTGTTAAAAGAATTAAGCATTTTCATAATATAAAAATTATTTGCGGCTTGAGAAATAGCCGCAATAATGATAAAATTAAAGCTTATTAAAGAACTATGGAGGTCTACCGATGAGTAGCGTAAGAAGAGTTTATGTTGAAAAGAAGGCACCATATGCCGTCAAAGCCAAGGAACTCGCTGATGAGATAAGGGGTTATCTTGGAGTTGAAACTGTAACAGACGTAAGAGTACTGATTCGTTATGATATTGAGAATCTGTCAGATGATACTTACAATAAGGCACTTACAACTGTATTTTCAGAGCCGCCTGTAGATAATGTATATGAGATGACATTTGAGTCGGGCGCAGATGATTTTATCTATTCCGTAGAGTTCCTTCCGGGACAGTTTGACCAGAGAGCGGATTCGGCAGAACAGTGTGTTAAGTTCTTTAATGCGGAAGAAAAGCCTGTAATCAAGTCTGCTACAACATATGTAATCAGTGGTAAGCTCACAGATGAGCAGAAGGAACAGATTATGGGACTCTGTATCAACCCTGTAGATTCACGTAAGGCAGATGAGGCAGTCCCTGAGACTCTTATCACTAAGTTTGCAGTACCGGCAGATGTCAAGGTGTTTGACGGATTCAAGGATATGCCTGAGGGTGAGCTTAAGAAGCTTTATGATTCACTCGGACTTGCAATGACATTCAAGGATTTCCTTCATATACAGAATTATTTTCATGATGAGGAACACAGAGATCCTACTATGACGGAGATTCGTGTATTGGATACATACTGGTCAGATCACTGCCGTCATACAACATTTTCAACAGAACTCACAGACGTTACTTTTAAGGACGGCTATTACAGAAAGCCTATGGAGGCTACATATAATCAGTATCTCGCTGACCGTGCACAGATTTTCAAGGGACGTAAGGATAAGTTCGTATGTCTTATGGATCTTGCACTTATGGCAATGCGTAAGCTTAAGGCAGAGGGTAAGCTCGCAGACCAGGAGGAATCAGACGAGATTAATGCATGCAGTATCGTGGTACCTGTAGAGGTTGACGGTAAGACAGAGGAATGGCTTGTTAATTTCAAGAATGAGACACATAACCATCCTACTGAGATTGAGCCGTTCGGTGGTGCTGCAACATGCCTTGGCGGTGCAATCCGTGACCCATTGTCGGGACGTACATATGTATATCAGGCTATGCGTGTTACAGGTGCTGCTGATCCTACGGTTCCTATGTCAGAGACGCTTCACGGCAAGCTCCCACAGAAGAAGCTTGTTACAGGCGCTGCTAACGGCTACAGCTCATATGGTAACCAGATCGGACTTGCGACAGGCTATGTTAAGGAGATTTATCATCCGGATTATGTTGCAAAGAGAATGGAAATCGGTGCTGTTATGGGTGCTGCTCCAAGACGTGCAGTCATCCGTGAGACATCAGATCCGGGCGATATCATAATCCTTCTCGGCGGACGTACGGGACGTGACGGCTGCGGCGGTGCCACAGGTTCATCCAAGGTACACACAGAGAAGTCTATTGAGACATGCGGTGCTGAGGTTCAGAAGGGTAATGCACCTACAGAGCGTAAGATTCAGAGACTTTTCAGAAGAGAAGAGGTAAGCTGCCTTATAAAGAAATGTAATGATTTCGGTGCAGGCGGTGTATCGGTTGCAATCGGTGAGCTTGCAGACGGTCTTAAGGTTGACCTTGATAAGGTTCCTAAGAAGTATGAAGGCCTTGACGGAACTGAGCTTGCTATCTCTGAGTCACAGGAGAGAATGGCAGTTGTAGTTGCACCTAAGGATGTTAAGAAGTTCCTTGAATATGCTGCGGAAGAGAACCTTGAAGCAGTTGAGGTTGCTGTAGTAACTGAATCACCAAGACTTGTTCTTAGCTGGAGAGGCAAGGACATCGTTAATATTTCAAGAGCATTTCTTGATACAAACGGAGCACATCAGGAGACTAAGGTACTCGTTGATATCCCTGAGAAGAAGGGTGATGAGGTGCTTGATGATAAGAGCTTTACTGAGTGTGAAGAGAAGAATATAGAGGCAGATGTTAAGGCTAAGTGGCTTAAGACACTTAATGATCTTAATGTATGTTCACAGAAGGGACTTGTAGAACGATTCGATTCATCAATCGGTGCAGGTTCAGTATATATGCCATATGGCGGTAAGTACCAGCTCACTGAGATACAGACAATGGTAGCGAAGCTTCCTGTACTTAAGGGAACATGTGATACAGTAACTATGATGAGCTACGGATTCGATCCATATCTCTCATCATGGAGCCCATACCACGGTGCAATCTATGCGGTTATCGAATCAGTTGCCAAGATTGTTGCCGCAGGCGGTGATTTTAATAAGATTCGTTTTACATATCAGGAATATTTCAGAAGAATGACAGAAGATCCTTCACGCTGGAGCCAGCCATTTGCCGCACTTCTCGGTGCTTATAATGCGCAGCTCGGCTTTGGACTTCCATCTATCGGTGGTAAGGATTCAATGTCAGGAACATTCAATGAGATAGATGTTCCGCCTACACTCGTTTCATTTGCCGTTGATGTTGCAAAGGAGGCAGATATAATTACTCCTGAGCTTAAGGCAGCAGGCAATAAGCTTGTTATGTTCAGAATTGCCAGGGATGAGTATGACCTTCCTGATTATGATCAGATTAAGAAGCTCTATAATGCAGTCCATGACATGATTCAGAATAAGACAATCGTGTCAGCTTATGTTCCGGACAGAACAGGTATTGTTGCAGCAGTCAGCAAGATGGCATTCGGTAATAAGCTCGGAGTTGCATTTAACAGTGAGATTAAGGCTGCACAGTTATTCTCACCTGAGTTTGGATGCATTATAGCTGAGGTTCCTGCTGATAAGCTTGGCAGTGTAACAGAGAACTATACACTTGTGGGTGAAGTTAATGATTCAGCAGCATTTACATACGGTAATGTAACTGTAACTATGGATGAAGCCCTTAAGGCATGGACAGAGAAGCTTGATAAGGTATTCCCTGCCAAGGCAGCAAAGAGTGATTCAGCAGTCGTAGAGACAAAGCTTTACGATACAAAGGATATCCATATCTGCAAGAATAAGGTAGCAAAGCCTACAGTATTTATTCCGGTATTTCCGGGTACTAACTGCGAATATGACAGCACTAAGGCATTCGAGAGAGCCGGTGCCAATGTTATCGTAAAGGTATTCAGGAATCTTGATGCACAGGGAATCAGAGATTCTGTTGATGAGTTCACAAAGGCAATTGACCAGTCACAGATTATTATGTTCCCGGGAGGATTCTCAGCCGGTGATGAGCCTGATGGTTCAGCCAAGTTCTTTGCAACTGCATTCCGTAATGCAAAGATGAAGGAGGCTGTACAGAAGCTGCTTGATGAGAGAGACGGACTTGCACTTGGTATCTGTAACGGATTCCAGGCGCTGATTAAGCTTGGTCTTGTGCCTGAAGGTAAGATTGTCGGACAGAATGCCGATTCTCCTACACTTACGTTCAACACAATCAACCGCCATATATCAAGAATGGTATATACAAAGGTTGTTACCAACAAGTCACCTTGGCTTGCCGGTGCAGAACTTGGCGGAGTTTATGTAACTCCTGCATCACACGGGGAAGGACGCTTTGTTGCTCCTAAGGAATGGATTGACAAGCTCTTTGCCAACGGACAGGTTGCTACACAGTACTGTGATCCTGAAGGCAATGTTACTATGGACAGCGAGTGGAATGTCAACGGCTCATACATGGCTATCGAGGGTATTACAAGTCCTGACGGACGCTGCCTTGGTAAGATGGCGCATGTTGAGAGACGCGGCAGAAGCGTTGCAATCAATATCTATGGTGAGCAGGATCTTAAGATATTTGAGTCAGGTGTTAAGTATTTCCAGTAGGATTATTCTAAGCAGCAGTGACTGATTTTAGATACAATTAGATATTAATAATTACTGACCTTGCAGAGAAGAGCAATCCAATCTGCAAGGTTTTTTTGTGAAAGTATAAATGCTGGAATAAACTTTCACTTCTGTTTTTTCTTGACTTCTCAAAGTCATATGATAAAATGTTTTTATGTGTTTTATGGTATTCGGGTGTATTGCGCCCAAATGCGATTTTTCGCTGGAAATAGCCAGAATATAGGAGGAGTGTTATGGCAGAAGTACGTTATAACCATAAGGAAGTAGAGAAAAAGTGGCGCGGTAACTGGCAGGCAAAGCCGATTAACGTGAACGATGGCAAGAAGCCAAAGTATTATTGTCTTGATATGTTCCCATATCCGTCAGGAAGTGGTCTTCATGTAGGACATTGGAGAGGATATGTTATCAGTGATGTATGGAGCCGTTACAAGATGCTCCACGGATATTATGTAATTCATCCGATGGGCTGGGATGCATTCGGTCTTCCGGCAGAGAACTACGCTATTAAGACAGGAGTTCACCCTAAGATATCTACAGCAAGCAATGTTGCTAATATAAAGAGACAGATTAAGGAAATCTCAGCAGTATATGACTGGGATATGGAAGTTAACACAACAGACCCTGAGTTCTATAAGTGGACACAGTGGATATTCGTTAAGATGTTCAAGGCTGGTCTTGCTTATGAGAAGGAGATGCCTATTAACTGGTGTCCATCATGTAAGACAGGTCTTGCTAACGAGGAAGTTGTAAACGGATGCTGTGAGAGATGTCATTCGGTTGTTACCAAGAAGAATCTTAAGCAGTGGATGCTTAAGATTACAGCTTATGCAGACAGACTTCTTGATGACCTCGACAAGCTTGACTGGCCTGAGAAGGTTAAGAAGATGCAGACAGACTGGATCGGACGTTCATACGGTGCAGAGGTTGATTTCAAGGTTGAAGGAACAGATGACAGCATAACTGTATATACAACACGTCCTGATACACTCTATGGTGCAACATTCATGGTGCTTGCTCCTGAGCATAAGATGGCTAAGCAGCTTGCTACGGATGAGACGCGCAAGGCTGTTGACGATTACATTTACAGAGCATCAACACGTTCTAATATTGACAGAATGCAGGATAAGGAAAAGACAGGTGTGTTCACGGGAAGCTATGCTATTAATCCTCTGAACGGAGCTAAGGTTCCAATCTGGCTTTCAGATTATGTACTTGCTGATTACGGTACAGGCGCAATTATGTGTGTACCTGCACATGATGACAGAGACTTTGAATTTGCCAAGAAGTTCGATCTTCCAATCATCCAGGTAATTGCCAAGGATGGTAAGGAAATCGAGAACATGACAGAAGCATATACAGAAGCTGCCGGAACAATGATTAATTCAGGCGACTGGAACGGTATGGAATCTTCAGTGCTTAAGAAGGAAGCTCCTGCTATGATAGAGAAGATGGGCTTCGGAAGAAAGACTACGAACTACAAGCTTCGTGACTGGGTATTCTCAAGACAGAGATACTGGGGTGAGCCGATTCCTATAGTACACTGCCCTGACTGTGGCTGTGTTCCTGTACCTGAGGATCAGCTTCCGCTTCTTCTTCCTGAGGTTGAGAAGTATGAGCCTACAGGAACAGGTGAGTCACCACTTGCTGCAATTGATGAATGGGTTAATACAACATGTCCATGCTGTGGCAAGCCTGCTAAGAGAGAGACTAATACAATGCCTCAGTGGGCAGGTTCTTCATGGTATTTCTTAAGATATGTTGACAATAAGAATGATAAGGAACTTGTAAGCCGTGAGAAGGCTGATAAGTATCTTCCTGTAGATATGTATATCGGTGGTGTAGAGCATGCAGTTCTTCATCTTCTGTATTCAAGATTCTACACAAAGTTCCTTCATGACATCGGAGTTATTGACTTTGACGAGCCATTCAAGAAGCTCTTTAATCAGGGTATGATCTGCAAGAAGCCTGATGATATTGAGAAGTATGGTACTAAGGCTATGAAGATGAGTAAGTCAATGGGCAATGTTGTATCTCCTGATACACTTGTTAATGACTACGGCTGTGATTCACTGAGAATGTATGAGCTCTTTGTAGGACCACCTGAGACAGATGCAGAGTGGGATGACAGAGGTATTGACGGTGTCCGCAGATTCATCACACGTTTCTGGAATCTTGTACATGAGAATGCCGGCAAGAATGTTCCTGAGACAGATGAGTGTACAAAGCTTCAGCATAAGATGGTTCATGATATTACTGAGCGTCTTGAAAGCTTCAGCCTTAATACTGTAATAAGCGGTTTCATGGAATACAACAATAAGTTCATTGAGCTTGCCAAGAAGCAGGGCGGAATAGATAAGAAGACTCTTGAGATAATGGTAACACTTCTTGCTCCGTTTGCACCTCACGTAGCTGAGGAACTCTGGGAGGTACTCGGACATGATACAAGCGTATTCGAGAACAACAGATGGCCGGAGTATGATGAAGATGCAATGAAGGATAATGAGGTTGAGATTGCTGTACAGCTTAACGGCAAGACAAAGACTGTAATTACAATCGCAGCAGACGCAGCTAAGGATGATGTGCTTGCAGCAGGCAAGGCAGCGCTTGGTGATAAGCTTACAGGCTCAATTATCAAGGAAATCTATGTTCCGGGCAAGATTGTCAACATCGTTGCAAAGTAAGCCGAAGGCATATACACCATGACATTCGGACAGATATTGATAATAATTGCCATTATCTGGCTTATACTGATTAACCTTATAGCATTTGCAGCGTATGGAATGGATAAGAGGAAAGCAGTTAAGGGACAATGGCGTATACCGGAAGCAACGCTTATCGGGCTTGCCCTTGCGGGCGGCCCGGTAGGTGCTTATGCCGGTATGAAAGTATTTCACCATAAGACAAAGCACGCGAAGTTTGCAATAGGCGTGCCGGTAATAATGGCTGCATGGATAGCAGCTGTCATATTTCTACTGATTCATAATGTTTAACATCATATTGATTTGCTGGCGTTGTGCAGGCGTTGCCTCCGACATCAGCGAATCAATTATTATTTTCATTTCTTCGTTCGAGAATTTTAATCCAAGTGATTTTGACTTTTTTGAGACTGCAAGAAGGAGCGGCAGCATTTCATTACTGCTTTTGCCTTCAGCCATTTTTTTAAATTCATTGATTAATGCCATTTTTTTAGGGTCAATGTTTGGAATATTTTCCATTATCTAGTCCTCCGCCTGTTCAGATTTTGCAATGATATCATCAAGCTGTTCGAGATACTCATTATAGAGACTGCGCTGGCTGTCATCCATTAAGCTCTCTGTATCATTCATCATATTCATTATATTCTTCATTTGTGGATTCTGTTCCATATTGTCCATATTCCCAATATTGTCAATGTTGTCCTTAGGGGTATTGAAGGATTCGTTAGTGTCCTGTGATGCAGCATCATTCATGACATTACCGGAAGACTGTTCCAGATCATTGTACATTTTCATAATATCAGAGAATTGTGACATCTGACGGATTGTATTTATGCCTGAAGCAATATCGGGTGGACCGTACTTACATAAAGCATCCATCATATCATTGCTTCCGCACGAGGCTTTGTTGAGAAATATGCACTGGCTGCTGCTGTAGCAGCGTATGGTATCCTGAAGTTCTTTGATTCTTATCATTATGGCCATATTTTTTTGAAGAGGAAAGTCAATGTACGGAATAATTGCTTTCATCATCTGTGTGGTATCGTCTGTGGTTATAATATCAAACTCAGTCATTGGCATGGTTGTCTGACATCCCATACATGCTCCATATCTGTCTGCTTGTATCATTTATATTCGATATATTACATTCATAGAACAGTGAACATATAATAATATTGACAGTATTTGTGGAAAGAGGTATGGCAGTTGAATGAGAATTACATTATTGAAGGCAATGCGGTTTATGAGATAGATGCGCAGTGCCGGCAGGAGAAATATGGAGATGTGATTGAAAATGAAGTGAAGCTTTCTATGGTACACGGAACCGGGGAAGATAACGCCAAAGACTGCAATACAAAAGCTGCTGATGAAAAAGTCAGTGTATTTTTTGAATAAATAAACAAAAAATGCACCGGACCGATGCCGGTGCATTTCTTCAAAGATGCTTATGCAGTTGTGGTGCAGCTGTAATTTTACAAAATTAGCAGCCGCAGCCACCGCAGCAGAGGAGAATGAGGATGAGCCAGATGCATGAATTGTCACCGCAGCCGCCATTTCTTCCACAGCCGTCATCGCAGCCACATCCGCCGCAGTTACCGAAGAGACCATTGTTGCCACATCCGCAGAAGCAGAGAATGAGGATGAGCCACAGACATGAATTGTTACCGAATCCTCCACAGTTACTGCCACATCCGCAGCTGTTGCATCCACAGTTTGTTGCTGCTAAATCACTCATGTTAAATCCTCCCAGGGAGATTATTATGTTTACAATACATTAATATGGCAGGCGGCTTGTCAGTGTTACAACTTTCTTGCAAAAAAGTATAAGATGTTATAAAATAATAGAGTATGTGCAGCAGCATAAAACATAGCATCAACATTGCAGAAATGAGGCAATATGAAGAATATATCAGTCATAATTCCATCACTTAATCCGGATGAGAAGCTTGTCAGGGTGGTGGATTCGTTAATCCGGCATGGATTTGAAGATATCATTCTCGTGAATGACGGAAGTGACAGCGGGCATATGGAACCTTTTAACAGGGTCAGGGAATATCCGCAGTGCACTATGCTTAACCATGAGGTTAACAAAGGCAAGGGACGTGCACTTAAGACAGCATTTGAATATTGTCTGGCGAACAGACCGGACATAGATGGTGTTGTGACTGTTGATGGTGACGGACAGCATCAGGCATCAGATATAATGAAGTGTGTTAATGCCATGCTGGAATCTAAGGATAAGGTTATACTTGGTTCAAGAGATTTTTCTGGAGATAATGTACCATTTAAGAGCAGATTTGGCAATAATATAACAAGCTTTGTATTCAGGACGGCATGTGGAATCAATATACATGATACACAGACAGGACTCAGGGCAATACCTGCTGAGTATCTTAAGACATTTGCAGGAATAAGCGGTGAGAGGTTTGAATATGAGACCAATATGCTGCTTGAGATGGGAAGACTTGGAATAGGGTACAGTGAAGTTACTATAGAGACTGTGTACATAGAAGAGAATGCCTCAACGCATTTTCACCCTTTCAGGGATTCATTCAAGATATATGGCGTGATACTTAAGTTTATGGCCAGCTCACTTGCATCATCAGGAATCGACCTTGGAGCGTTTGCAATAATCAGATGGCTGTGTGTTAAGGTCATGGAGACTAAGACGGCTGTATTTACGGCAACTGTGACTGCCAGAATTATATCATCACTGTTTAATTATACGATGAACAGAAAAGCAGTTTTTAAGGATGACGGCAACGTTGGAAAGTCACTCGTAAGATACTATATACTCTGTGTTATACAGATGCTGGTTTCGTACTACCTTGTGTGGATGGTAACAGATGTGCTTTCATTGGGCGGCGTGCTTACTGTGGTGTCCAAAGCAGTTATAGACACAATATTATTTTTAATAAGTTTTCAGATACAGAGAAGATGGGTATTCAGAAAATAGAAAGAGAGAAATGTAATGTCAGAGAACAGACGAAGGAAGAGGGAAGAAGTAGAACTGTTTGAAGTGGATGGCTCACAGATGCTTGACCCGGAGGACGATGGAAAGGACAGAAAGCCCGGAAGAGTTCTTAGTGCTATAGGAAAGGTATTTCTTACGATAATCGTAACGCTGGTGATACTGTGCGGAGGAATATATGCACTTATGTGTGTTGTTGTATATGGTCCGTCCAGGACTGCGCAGGAACAGTTTGTTATGTCACTCAGAGAGACAAGTGCCATTGGATTCATTGCCAACTGGTTCTTCTCAGAGGATGAGGTAAAGGCTATCATAGAGAAGAATTCAATAAAAGATACTGATGTCATTACAAACACAAGCCTTGTGACAATGGCATCGGGAACAGATTCTTCTGATGAGAGCGAAGAACAGAGTCAGGATATAGAGATTGTTGATATTAAGGGAACAACCTATCGCGGCAAGCTTATGATTATTAAGGATCCTTCAAGGGTGTTTGTGGGAACAGTTCCGCAGTTCTTTGAGGGAGACGGTAAGGTCGTTGCCAAGATAGCAGCCCGGTATAATGCAGTGGGTGGTGTCAACGGAGGAGAATTTGTTGACGGAGAGCTTACATATACTGCTATGCCTGTAGGTCTTGTAATGACAGATGGCAGGATTGTTAACGGGGATACAGCTACAAGATGCCATGTTACGGGATTTACAAAGGATAACATACTTGTTGTAGGTAACATGACAGGACAGCAGGCTCTTGATATGGGGATGCGTGACTGTGTAAGTATAAGCAGCAGCATAGGACCATTTCTTATTATCAATGGCGAGGCACAGGATGTATCAGGTGTAGGCGGAGGACTTAATCCACGTACGGCTGTAGGTCAGAGAGCGGATGGCGCAGTTCTTCTGCTTGCAATAGACGGACGTCAGGCTAACAGCCTCGGGGCGTCATTTGCGGATCTTCTCTATATAATGCAGCAGTACGGAGCCGTTAATGCGTCTACTATGGATGGCGGAACATCAACACAGATGTATTATGAAGGCTCGGTAATTAACACACCATATTCGCCAACAGGACCAAGACAGTGTCCTACGGCATTTCTTGTAAAATAAGAGGGATAAGCAGATGATCGAAGATAAGAAGTCAGATAGAAGATATAAGAAGAAAAGAAGGCTTAAAGGCTACTGGAAGTTCCTGGCAATATATTCGGGCGTACTTGCCGGACTTATTGTTATAGGCCTGATATGGGTGTACGGATTGCTTGGTGCGTATGAAAAAGGTATGCCGGATGTGGCAATGGATAATATAATCAGGACACAATTCTCATCTGAGAATATTGATAATCTTGTTAATCAGAATGCCGGAGAAGTAAGTCCTTATGAAGATGTTGATAATGTGAGAAAATATCTTGAGAATACTGTAAACGGCAATCTTACATTTGCAAGAAAAAGTGGTGAATATACCAATGATAGTCCGGTATATCTTGTAAAGTCAGATGATAAGAATATTGCCAAGGTGTCTCTTAAGGAGACAGGCAAGAACAGAAGAGGATTCTCAGTATGGGCTGTTGACGCAGTTACATTCGGCGAATTCCTTGGCAAAGATAATGCAATTACGATAACAGCTCCTTCAGATGCAGTTGTTACAATTAACGGAAAGCAGGCAGGAGAAGATATTATCCGGAAACAGGATGTACCTGTAGAGATAGCAAAGAATGTCGGCGATTATGTTAAGGTTCCGTGTAATAATGTCTACAGGATTGAGGGACTTATGGCTGAGCCGGAGATTACGGCTGTTCTTAATGGCAGGCAGCTCGAACTTAAGAAAGATGATAGTGCTGATGGAACATATACGGCAGCATATCCTTCAGATGATGAACTCCTTGCAGGCCAGAGTGACAATATTAAGAATATTAATATTGAATATGGTAAATATATCATTAATAAGGGAAGCCTTACACGTCTTAAGAGTTATATGACAGGTAATGCCAAAAAGTATGTAAGTGACATTCCGGCTGTATGGGCGTTCCTTTGGGGTAAGAATTATACATATGAGTTCAAATCCAATGAGATAAGCAATTTTGTTAAGTATTCAGATGACTGCTTCTCCTGTGATGTCCATTTTGATTTGTATGTTAATTGGAATACAGGCGATAAGACTTATGATACTAACCTTTCATATGTATTTGTAAAGCAGAGCGGCAAGTGGTATCTTGCGGATTTTGCAATTAAGTGATAAAGGTTCGGAGAGACTGGCCATGTCTGAGAATAACAGTATAGGAAAAAAGTTCATAATTCATGGTGGAATTCTTGCCATGGCAGGAATTCTGGTTCGGATAATCGGAATGGTATACAGAATACCGCTCCTTAATATTATTGGCAGTGAAGGCAATGGAATATATAGTGTCGCATATAATATTTATAATATTGCACTTATAATATCCTGTTACGGGCTGCCAATGGCAGTATCAAAGCTGGTTTCGGCAAGACTTGTTGAAAAACAGTACAGTAATGCTTTCGGAGTGTTCAAAACAGCACTGCTTCTGTCATTATGTACAGGTGGTGCGGCAGCACTTCTCATATTCTTTGGTGCGGATTTCCTTGAAAATGTTGTATATGCAGGCAGCTATCCGGGAGTGTCAATGCCTCTTCGTGTGCTTGCACCCACAGTCCTTATAGTTGCGGCGCTCGGAGTGTTCCGTGGTTTCTTTCAGGGACATGGGACGATGATTCCAACTGCCGTATCCCAGCTTGCAGAGCAGGTTGTCAATGCAATAGTGAGCGTGCTTGCAGGGTATCTTCTTGTAAAGGCTTACAAAGGTGCTTCTGATGTTGCGGCATATGGTGCGGCGGGTGGAACACTTGGTACGGCAATGGGTGCATTTACTGCACTGCTGTTTGTAGGCTTTGTGTATATGGTGTACCGGCCTGCATTTACAAGAAAGATGAATCATGACAGATGGGGAGCCACTGAGACAACGGCAGAGCTTTGCAGGCTGATTGCTCTTACTGCTATCCCTATAATGATAGGCCAGACATTTTATCAGATCAGTGCGGCAATTGATGATATTATGTATGCCAATATCATGAAGTCAATAGGAACTGCTTCGGATGTGATATCCAAGACGAACGGTAATTATAATTCAAGTTATATAATGCTTATTAATCTTCCGATGGGTGTGGCATCTGCAATGTCGTCATCAATGCTTCCGAGTGTTGTGGCATCGTATGCACAGGGCAAGATTAATGATATAAGAAGCAAGATTGAAGCGACGATAAAGATTAATATGATGATTGCTATTCCGTCATTTATCGGTCTTATAATGCTTGGCGGCCCGATAATACAGCTTTTATTTCCGAGATATAACAGCGCTGAGGGTGCAATGATGCTTAAGATAGGCGCAATTGCGGTTGTGTTCTACACAATGTCAACAGTTACTTCATCTGCGCTGCAGGGAATTGACAGGATTAATTCTCCGGTGAGACATTCGTTTATTTCACTTATTGTCCATATAGTTCTGACATGGGGACTTCTTAAGTTTACAAGACTTGGAATATATGCGCTTGTAATAGGAAGTGCATCATTTCCGGTAATAATATTTATACTGAATCTTATAGAACTGTATAATGAAATAGGTTACAGACAGGAAATCAAAATAACTTATGTGGTTCCGCTTATCTGCTCAGTTGTAATGGGAATCGCAGCATGGCTTACATACAGGCTTTTTCATGTATTTGCAGGCAACACGGTGTCGCTTCTTGCAGCACTTATGATTGCTGCAGTGGTATATTTTGGACAGCTGTATGTCTGCCGTAAAAAAGGCATTTATTAATATATCTGCCGGTGCAGGAGAGAATTATTACTCATGCACCGGGATATATTGACAAAATGCCTTTCTTGTTATAGCATATATATAACAAAAGATACTGGGAGGTGCAGGCAATGATTGTTGTAACGGTAGATTTTAACAGTGATGAAGCATTGTATATGCAGCTTTGTAATCAGATTATTCTGGGAATTGCAACATCACAGATTCAAGAGGGGGATTCGCTGCCTTCAGTAAGGCAGATGGCGGATGATGTCGGAATCAACATGCACACAGTTAATAAAGCATATACTATACTTAAGCAGGAAGGTTATATTAAGCTTGACAGGAGACATGGCGCAATCATAGCCGTTGATTCTGATAAGCTCGAGGCGCTGGAGAGGCTTGAGAAGCAGCTCAGGGTTGTAATAGCACAGGCTATGTGCAAGTGCATAACTAAGGATGAGATTCATACGATGGTTGATAATATTATTGATGACTATATAAAATAGGAGTTGAGCGTTATGCTTTGTGAGAGATGTAATGAAAGGGAAGCAACGATTCATTATACGGAACTTGTTAACGGTGTCAGAAGCGAGCACCACATATGCAGTGAGTGTGCATCAAAGCTTATGCCGGCAGAGTATGGAAGCATGTTTGGTGCCGATATGCCATTTGCAAAGTTCCTGACTGGACTTTTTGCGGCAGGAAGAGCTGATGCTGGTACGGCGGATGACCCGATGGCACATATTGTATGCCCTAAGTGCGGAATGAATTTTGAAGAATTTACACGGGTTGGCAAGTTCGGGTGTGCAGAGTGCTACAATGTATTCGGACCGCTTATAGACGATAACATAAGAAAGATACACGGAAGCAATATTCATACAGGCAAGAAATATGCTGAGGCACCGATGGCTGATACGGCTGATGAGACAGGTGATGATGGGATTAATACAGAAGAAGAGATAGATCTTCTTCAGGCTAAGCTGAAAGAGGCAGTTGAACTTGAGAATTATGAAGATGCTGCCATGTTAAGAGACAGGATACGTGAGTTACGGAATGGTAATTAACGTGTGGGAATGGAGATAATTATGGCCAGATGGTTTGAGAATAATGGGCCTGACAGTGATGTCGTAATATCGAGCCGTGTCAGGCTTGCAAGGAATATCAGGGATTATAATTTCTCATTGAAGCTGGATGGGAAATCAGCTTCTGACATGATAGATAAGACTATGACAGAGTTATCCGGGTGTATGGAATTTGCAGATTACACAGGATATAATTTTAAGGATCTTAACGAATATCAGAAGCATGCGATGGAAGAGAGGCATACAATAAGCAGATTCCTTATGGAGCAGAAGTATGCTGCGGGACTTGTATCACCTGAAGAAGATGTATCAGTTATGATTAATGAAGAAGACCATATAAGGATACAGAGCTTTGTCTCAGGCAGAGATATGAAGAATGCGTACCAAAAGGCTTCATCGGCAGATGATATAATAGGCAGGCATGTACCGTATGCATACCACGAGAAGTACGGATATCTGACAACGTGTCTTTCAAGTGTGGGAACAGGAATGAGAGCGTCATATATGCTTCACCTTCCGGCTTTGTCGGGTACGGGGCAGCTTGCAGGAATTATAGGTGAGCTTGGAAGATTCGGACTTAAGATGACAAGTGTGTTTGGTGAGGGAAGTTCTTCACCGGGGGATATCTACAGAATATCCAATCAGACTACGCTTGGGCTTACCGAACAGGAACTGATTGATAATCTTGATAATATAGCAGGGCAGATAATTGAACAGGAGCGTCTTGGAAGACAGCAGTATATGAAGCTTCAGCAGGTAGCAGCAGAGGATGCGGCTTACAGGTCATACGGAGTGTTAAGATATGCAAGGAAGCTGTCGCTTAAGGATGCACTTGTGCTGCTGTCTGAATTCAGAATGGGGCTTGCACTCGGCATGTTTGGAGATAATATTGAAAAAGGGTATTCCGTATATCAGCTTATGATAGGAATACAGCCATATAATCTGCAGCTTGCCTGCAACAGCAGGCTGGAGCTTACTGAGCTTGAAGTTGCGAGAGCAACATTTATAAGGAATAATCTTCCTCAAATAGTATAAGAATGGAGATGAATATATGCAGAGCAGATTTACAAAGAAAGCAGAAGAGGCGCTGCAGGCTGCAGGGCTTGTGGCAGTCCAGCTTGGACATGGGTATATAGGATCAGAACATATACTTATCGGACTTCTTCAGACAGAGGATTCGCTTGCGTCTGCGGTGCTTGAAAGACACGATGTTGACGAAGAAAGGATAATTGATCTTGTTAACCAGCTGATAACACCTGATGATGGGATTGGTGTTAAGGAACCGTCAGGTTACACACCGAGGGCAAGAAGAATTCTTGAGGCAGCTTCAAGAGAGGCGATTAGATTTAAGTCTCCGCTTATCGGAACAGAGCATCTTCTTATTGCAATAATCAAGGAGTCAGACAGTGTTGCAGCAAGGCTTCTTAACACAATAGGTGTCAATATCAAAAAGCTTTATGTGGATCTTATGATGGCCATGGGCGAAGATACAGGCAATTACAAAGAAGATTTTCAGAATGGAAAGCCGAGAGACAGAAAGAACAGTACGCAGACACTCGACCAGTATAGCAGAGATCTGACACAGCTTGTCAGGGAAGGTAAGCTTGACCCTGTCATAGGAAGAGAAAAAGAAATCGAGAGAGTAATACAGATATTAAGCAGACGTACTAAGAATAATCCGTGCCTTATAGGCGAACCGGGTGTTGGTAAGACTGCAATTGCTGAGGGCATAGCTGCCAAGATAGCCGCAGGCGATGTGCCTGACACAATAAAGGACAAGAGACTTGTAACGCTTGATCTTTCAGGCATGGTTGCAGGTTCCAAGTATCGTGGGGAATTTGAAGAGAGAATAAAGAAGGTAATTGCTGAAGTAAAGCAGGCAGGTAATGTGCTTTTGTTCCTCGATGAACTCCATACAATAATCGGAGCCGGCGGTGCGGAAGGAGCAATTGATGCATCCAATATACTTAAGCCGTCACTTGCGAGAGGTGAGATACAGCTTATAGGTGCGACAACACTTGAAGAGTATCGTAAGTACATTGAGAAGGATGCGGCGCTTGAAAGAAGATTCCAGCCGGTAAGGGTTGAAGAACCTTCAGAAGAAGAGGCAGTTCTTATACTCAAGGGTCTCAGACCTAAGTATGAGGAACACCATAAGGTAACGATTACTGACGAGGCGGTTGAAGCAGCAGTAAAGATGTCATCAAGATATATTAATGACAGATTTCTTCCTGATAAGGCTATAGACCTTATAGATGAGGCAGCTTCAAGGGTAAGGCTTTCATCATACTCAATGCCGGATTCAATTAAGAAGCTTGAGAGCCAGATATCACAGCTTGAGAATGAAAAAGAAGACTGCATACGCCATGAGGCATATGAGGATGCAGGAGAGATAAAGAAAAAGCAGAATAAGCTTCGTGAAAAGGTTAAGAAAAGCCGTGAAGAATGGGAGAAGACTAAGACAGAGCAGCAGCTTTTTGTGGGTGAGAATGAGATTGCTGATGTTGTTGCAATGTGGACTAAGATTCCGGTACAGAAGCTGGCAGTTGCAGAGTCAGAGAGGCTTATGAAGCTTGAGGAGACTCTTCATGCAAGAGTTGTCGGTCAGGATGAAGCGGTAACGGCCGTTGCCAGGGCTATAAGGCGTGGACGTGTAGGACTTAAGGATCCTAAGAGACCTATAGGTTCATTCCTGTTCTTAGGACCTACAGGTGTAGGTAAGACGGAGCTTTCCAAGGCACTTGCAGACGCAATGTTTGGAAGTGAGAGTGCACTCATACGAGTTGATATGTCTGAGTATATGGAGAAGCATACGGTTTCTAAGATAATTGGTTCACCTCCGGGATATGTAGGATATGATGAGGGCGGCCAGCTTAGTGAAAAAGTACGCCGTAATCCATATTCCGTAATACTTTTTGATGAGATTGAAAAGGCACATCCGGATGTATTTAACATACTTCTTCAGGTGCTTGATGATGGACATATAACTGATTCTACGGGAAGAGTTGTCGATTTTAAGAATACGGTAATCATAATGACATCCAATGCCGGAGCTGAGAATATTGTTGCACCTAAGACGCTTGGATTCAATGTCGGCAGCGATGAGAAGCAGAATCATGAGCTGATGAAGGGCCGTGTGATGGAAGAGGTAAGAAGACTCTTCAAGCCTGAATTCCTTAACCGTATTGATGAGATAATTGTGTTCCATGTTCTTAATAAGAGCCACATGGAGAAGATTGTTGATATCATGATTAAGAATGTTAATGCAAGAACTCTTGAGCAGATGAAGATTTCAATTGAACTCACTGAAGAGGCAAAGCAATATATAATCGACAAAGGATATGATTCCAAGTATGGTGCAAGACCGTTGAGGAGAGCGATACAGACGGAGATTGAAGACCCTATGGCTGAGAAGATTCTTGAAGGAACAATTAAGCAGGGAAACCGTGTCCTTGTTACATGTAAGGATGGAAAGCTTGATTTTGAGCGCAAGAGAGGCTATAACAGATAGTCAGGGAATGTGACGCCTGATATTTCAGAAATTATTATAATGTGATACTGATTTCACAAAAAATTTAAAATAAAAGGATAGAAATACAGACGATTTTATTGTATAATTTAGCTAGGTTTAAAAATGCATTAGAGGAGGACAGATAGATGCCAGTAGTTAAAGAGCTTATCCGTACCGAAGCTGACGGAACACTTAGTTTCGGTAACTATAAGTTAGATACAAAGTCAAAGCTTTCAGATTATGAATATTGCGGAGATTCCTATAAGGTCAAGACGTTTAATGAGATTACAAAGCTTGAGCGTAACGGAATGTTCGTATATGAGTCCGTACCGGGAACGGCTGTCAATGAATTCAGACAGAATGAGAAAGAGACAAGCTTTAAGGTAGAAGGAGATAATGATGCCCAGATTACTCTTGAGATGGAAGAGGGAGCTGAGTATGAGGTCTCGGTTAACGGGGATTATGCAGGCAAGATGAAGACTAACATAGGCGGTAAGCTTGTGTTAAGTGTAGATCTTCAGGAAGGTAACGCTACAACAGTGGTTATCACTAAGGCATAATCAGATATTTAAGATTTATATATTGTTTAAAAGGGCTGTCGCGTCAGTGTGGCAGCCTTTTTTGACAATATTCGTAATAGAATGGAGATAATAATGGCGAAGAGTAAGACAGCTTTCTTCTGCAGGGAATGCGGATATGAATCTGCCAAGTGGTCGGGGCAGTGTCCGGCATGCAAGGAGTGGAATACATTTGTTGAGGAGCCTGTAGGGGCAAAGACTTCAAAGGGGCGTGCGGCGTCATTGCATGAGTCTGCTGCCCCTGTAACACTTAAGGATATAAGCACTGAGGATGCGGACAGGACACCTACGGGCTTTGAAGAAATGGACAGAGTGCTTGGGGGCGGAATTGTAGAAGGCTCTCTTGTTCTTGTAGGGGGAGACCCGGGAATAGGTAAGTCAACACTTCTTCTTCAGATGTGCCGCAATGTCTCTGCAGCGGGTAAGAATGTACTGTATATATCAGGTGAGGAGTCACTTAAGCAGATTAAGTTAAGAGCAGGACGTATTGGTGATTTTACGGATAATATGCAGCTTTTGTGTGAGACGAATCTTGAGGCGGTAGAGTCGGCAATTAAGTCAGTTAAGCCTGATATTGTAATAATCGATTCAATCCAGACTATGTATCGTGAGGAGATAAGCTCTGCACCGGGAAGTGTAAGCCAGGTAAGGGAATCTACTTCTGTTCTTATGCAGACAGCAAAGAGCATGGGAATATCAATATTTATTGTAGGCCATGTGACTAAGGAAGGTGTTGTTGCTGGTCCGAGAGTGCTTGAACATATGGTGGATACAGTGCTGTATTTTGAAGGTGACCGCAATGCGGCATACAGAATTGTAAGAAGTGTCAAGAACAGATTCGGTTCCACTAATGAGATTGGTGTGTTTGAGATGAGAGAGAATGGTCTTAACGAAGTCGCCAATCCTTCAGAATATATGCTGAGCGGTAAGCCGGAGGGGGCGTCAGGCTCGGTTGTTGTATGCCTTATGGAGGGAACAAGACCTATGCTTGTTGAGGTTCAGGCACTTGTCTGCGATTCCAGCTTTGGAATGGCAAGGAGAACGGCGGCAGGAACAGATTACAACCGTGTCAATCTCCTTATGGCGGTTATTGAGAAGAGGGTAGGAATACATCTCGGAGGCTGCGATGCCTATGTAAATGTTGCCGGCGGACTTAAGGTTAATGAGCCGGCACTTGATCTTGGAATTGTAATGGCGCTTGTGTCGAGCTTCAGAAACCGTGAGATAGATTCGGGAACGATAATATTCGGAGAAGTCGGACTTGCCGGAGAAGTAAGGGCGGTAAGCCAGCCGCAGCAGAGAATTAATGAAGCGGTTAAGCTTGGCTTTGACACGTGTATTTTGCCGGAGGTATGCTTGAAAAATGTTACAGATAATGGTAAAATCAAGCTTATAGGTGTGCGTAATCTGAGTGATGCGCTGGAAATATTTGTGTAATATATTGTTATGAACGGATATTAGGATGATTGGAGATTACTATGGAAGACAATTCATTTAAGGAACTCGGAACTATTCTGGAAGGACTTGATGAGTCACAGGACAGACTTGAAAAGGATGCATTTGACGTTATTAATTCGTCTGATACTTCTCTTAATATGGTAAGAGACAGCATCGGAAGTGTAGAAGAGATTCTTAAGATGATAAGCGACATGAATGAAGTTGTTAATGATGCATCTGAGAAGATAAACCAGCTTGAACAGCTTTCAGCACAGATTGAGAAGTTTGTCACTGTAATAAGCGGAATTGCCAACAAGACGAATATCCTTTCACTTAATGCATCGATAGAGGCTGCCAGGGCCGGTGAACAGGGAAGAGGATTTGCGGTTGTGGCAGGCGAGGTACGTAATCTTGCAGCGCAGTCATCTAAGTCATCAAGAGAGATAACTGACACGATTGCCAAGGTGCAGTCATCGGTAAAGGATGCAATAGATTCAATGCACAGCATTTATGATAATGCACAGAAACAGCAGGAGAAGGCAGGTGTGGTCAGCGACGTACTTAATAAAGTTGTTGAGGCTGCATATACAGCTAACGAGGCTGCACGTAATATTGAGAATGAGGTCGCCGTACAGCGTGACATAACGGATGAGGCAAGAAAGAAGATTGATAAGTAATCCGCATTGCGATATTGTAATCGGATTAAATGAATTTAACAATTAGGAAATCATTGGAATGGAGACTGATATTAAGATGGATATAAGCTTTAAAGTTGAACGTCCCGTATTCAGGGAAGCACAGTATGATATAAGAGATTACGGAGCTGTAGCGGGCGGACGTGTGTCCAATACAGAAGCAATCAATGCTGCAATAAGAACATGCTCGGAAGAAGGCGGTGGGCATGTAATTGTACCTTCCGGATTGTGGCTTACGGGACCGGTAAGAATACTTACGGGTGTAGATCTTCATGTAGAGAATGGTGCGGTGCTTATGTTTGACAAGAACAGGGAGGAATATCCGCTTATTATCTCAGATTATGAGGGACAGCCGAGAATCAGGACAGTGTCTCCGATAATGGCAGCAGATGCGCAGAATGTTGCCATAACAGGTGAAGGAACAATAGACGGTAATGGAGAACTGTGGAGACCTCTTAAGAAGTTTAAGGTTACACAGAGGCAGTGGGACAAGTTTGTTGCGACAAGCCCTGATACAGTAATTCCGACTAATGAAGGCGGAATGTGGTTCCCTACAGTTACTTCATATGACGGCTGCATGGAAGGTGAGCCGTCTTTGGATGACCCGGATGCGCTTAAGAAGGCAGAAAGACATTATGATTTTTACAGGCCGGTAATGGTTAATTTTGTAAGATGCGACAGAGTGCTTATTGATGGAGTTACGCTTCAGAATTCACCGGCATGGAACGTGCATCCGCTTCTTTGTACCAATCTTACAGTAAGTAACGCATTTATAAAGAATCCATATTATGCACAGAATGGTGATGGTATAGATGTTGAATCATGCCAGTATGTGGAGATTTACAATACAAAGTTTGAAGTAGGTGATGACGGAATCTGTCTTAAGTCCGGTAAGAATGAGATTGGACGCAGAATCAAGACTCCTACTAAGTATGTATATATCCATGATTGTACCGTAATGCATGCACATGGCGGATTTGTTGTCGGAAGTGAGATGTCACGCGGCATGAGCGAGGTTTATGTGCAGAACTGTGCATTCATGGGTACTGACGTGGGAATAAGATTCAAGAGCCAGCTTGGACGAGGTGGTATTGTTGAGAATATTAATCTTGAGAATATCAATATGACAGGCATTGTAGGTGAAGCAATAATATTTACAATGGGATATTCTCTTTATAAGCTTGAGCATGAGAAGAAGGATGAGGATGTGTTTGTGAGCACTGAAGATATTCCGGTATTCCGTAATGTCAATATGAAGAATATCACCTGCGTTGGCGCTAAGACAGCCTTCAAGGCAGAAGGAATTGCATTCCCTGAGGGGCAGGGCATGCCTACGGTATATGGAATAACCCTTGAGGATTCAGAGATTACCGCGGACAGCGGACTTACAATAAGCAATGCACAGGATATCCACATGAAGAATGTGACACTGCATATTGCCGGTGAGGATATCCACATAGATAATGATGAGAATGTAAGATAGAACAATTGCGAGGGCAGACTGCTGCACAAAGCCGTATGGATAAAATGACGGTTTTGTGCAGCTTTTTTAAATTTTTTAAATATGTGCAACCTTAGCGGAGTAAATTTTCGTATGGTAAGTGAAAGGGGGACAGACAATGTTTGGAAAACGAAAAGAGGCACACACTGCCGGGTCTTACTATGCAGGACTTGATTACGAACAGGCAATGAGAAAATATGCTGACATGATAACAAGAATCTGCATTATGCGGTGTGGAAATACCGAAGATGCCAAGGATTGTTTCCAGAATGTCTTCATTAAGCTTTATACCGCGGAAAAGCATTTTGAGACGGAGGAATATCTTAAAGCATGGCTGATTCAGGTTGCAATACACCAGTGTACGGATTATCACAGACAGGCATGGAACAGAAAGGTCGCACTTGAGGATGATATTACAAAATTAGATATACATTCGGGAAAGAGCGATGAGTATGAAGAAGAATCAGAACTCCTGCTTATGGTAAAAAAGCTGCCGGATAAGTATAAGGATGTTCTTTATCTCTACTATTATGAGGAGTACAGCGTGGCACAGATTGCAAAGCTGCTTGGCTCCAATGAGAATACAATTAAGTCGGTTCTTAAAAGGGGAAGAGATAAGCTGAAGATTATGATAGGAGGAATGGGCAATGAAATGGTTATCTGAACTTGATGATATTAAGACACCGGATTCCTGGATTGAAGATACGCTTAATATGACTTCAAGAAAGGAAGATAACAGGGGACGAAGAAGAGAGGAAAAGCGAGGCAGTGTAGTAAAGATGCATAAGGGAGCAGGCAATATCGTTAAGGCGGCAGTTGTGGCAGGAGTGCTTATTGCCGTATCAGGGGGAAGTGTTTATGCATATAATCAGTATGTTGCAAAGTATTCAATGTCTAACACGGCATCATCATTAGACCACATGGGGCAGAGCGTTGATGAGGATGGCAATGTTTATTCATATGATGCAGCACAGAAGGTAAACGAGACAGCGGTATCAAGCTCGGATGCACTGTCGGTAGAGGCAACAAATGTGATAACCGAGGCACATCAGGCAGTGATCACACTTGCTGTTAAGAGTAAGAACGGAGAGCCTATTGTATATAATGATGAGACAAGGTTATCATATCCCGCACGTCAGAGATTTGAGACTGCAGTTGTAATTGTAGATGATGTTCCAATCAGCGGCTCGGGAGTTTCTTCCGGTGTATGGGTCCAGAGGGTTGATGATGCATCAGTTCCTTCCGAGGCAAGATTTGAGCTTACAGTAAGAGCATCAAGTGTTGACTTTGCCGGCAAGGATATGAAGGTCAGACTTACAAACTTTGTGGATTCATGGGAAGTAACCAAAGGAATAGGCTTCAGTTATGACAGCGTTGCCGATATCCTTGCACAGGGCAAGGCGGCTGACAGCAGCAGCTTTAAGAAGGTTGAGAAAGGTAAGTACGCTGACGGCTCATCAGAGTATGAGTATGCACTTAATCCGGGAAGCTATAAGATTAAGTTCAGTGAGCAGTATCCTGATGCATATATCGATAATATGGGCTTTGGACCAAGAACAGATTATGACAATACGAATGCATTTTATATAACTGTTGTTCCGGGCAGGGATGCAGATGCTCTTGAGAAGCTGTGTTTCCAGAACAAGACAACGGGAATGATGTATAATTCAACATCAATAAGAAAGCTTGATGACGGAAGAATACAGGTATCCGTATCGCCTAATCAGGACAGACAGTATTCCAGGACCAACAGCGGTGTATATCAGAATTCCACAACAGATATGCTTAAGAATTACCGCCTTGTGCTGAACAACCCTGATAAGGAGCCGCTTACAGGCAACAGATATGAAGGTACATGGGAGTTCACGGTTAAGTCAGATGAGAGCCAGGCAGTAGCAGACAGGGTATTAAAGAATCTTGATATCACACCGGACATAACAAGTAACTACGCAGTTACCGGAATAAGACAGGTTACACTTACCGATACTGAATTTGCAATGGAATTTGATACAGATTATACAAAGTGGGGCAATGACAAGACTCTGTTTACAAAGTTCCAGAAGAGCATAAAGATTGTAATGAGCAACGGAAGTAAGATATCACTTGGCAATAAGGTTGGCGGCGGCTGGTCAGACAGAGAGACGGCAGCCCAGATGGAAGGCAGGCTTCCTACATTCATCGATGCTGATGATGCCGTAGGTATAGAGATTGGAGGACATCTGTTTAAGTTTGAATAAAATCCGGTACAGAATCTGATACCAAAGAACGGATTGATATTCGGGCAGATATGTTCACCCGCACGTATAATGTGTAATATACTATTATTATAACGTTATATGTGCGGGTGATTTTTTTGGAAAATGAGCAGACGGGCAGCCGTATTACGGTAGCAGTTCTTGATACCGGAATATATCCACACAGAGATTTCGGAAACAGGATAGCTGTATTTAAAGATTTTATAAATGGTCATTCTAATGCATATGATGACAATTCACACGGAACGCATGTGTCGGGAATAATAGCAGGTGACGGTACGGCTTCACGCGGCAAATACAGAGGCATTGCACCCGGATGTAATATTGCGGCAGTCAAGGTACTTGACAGAAATGGGGAAGGGAGCTCTAAGACTGTTGTTGAAGGTATAAAGTGGGTCATTGAACATGCGGAAGAATATGGAATAAGAATAATAAATCTTTCATTCGGAACAACACCTGAATCGACTCAGGGGGAAGATTCGGTTCTGGTAAAGGCTGTTGAGGAGGCCTGGGACTGTGGTATAACAGTTGTGAGTGCGGCGGGAAATAACGGACCCGGACGTGGAACCGTGACTGTTCCCGGAATAAGCCGCAAGATAATAACTGTAGGGTCACTCGATGACAGGATATATACAGATGAACGTGGAAGAAAATATGCCAATTACTCCGGAAGAGGGCCTACTAAATCATGTATTGTCAAGCCGGAGATTGTTACTGCCGGTTCCGGAATAGTGTCGTGTTCTAATAAGAGGGACGGCTATACCGTGAAATCCGGCACATCTATGGCTGCACCTATAGTTACGGCGGCAATAGCCCTTCTGCTTCAGAAAAAGCCGTATCTTACGCCGGCAATGGTGAAGATGCGCCTCCATGACACGGCAGTTCCCATAAGACTTCCAAAGGAGCAGCAGGGATGGGGAATGCTTGATGTAAAGGCACTGCTTGATTCATAGTTTACTGTGGACTTAAAAGTGGTATAATTAAAAAAGACACATTGAAAAAGCCATGTTATGTGGCAGGGGCTGCGTGCGCAATTAGATGCGGGAACGGAGATTGGTGATGTTTGAGGAAATTGATTTAAAGAGAGAGTATACACTGGATGAAGAGATCAGCATAAAAGCAGAGATTGATGAGCTGGGAGACAGATTTGCACAGCTCCAGCAGAGACTTAAGAAGGCCGGAATTCCGGTTATTATTGCATTTGAGGGCTGGAGTGCTTCGGGTAAGGGAAGTCTTATAGGGAAGCTGCTTAAGTATCTTGATCCGCGAGGCGTGAAGATGTATTCGATTACATCTCCAAGTGATGAGGAATCAAGAAAACCATACATGAACAGATTCTGGATGAAGATACCCGGAAGAGGCGAGATAGCTATATTTGACAGAAGCTGGTACCATGACTGGATGACAAGCGGTAAAGAAAGTCATTCTAAGGATATAGAAGTGTTTGAAAGACAGCTTACGGATGATGCATATGTTATTTTCAAATTCTTCCTGCATATAACCAAAAAAGAACAGAGCAAAAGGCTTAATGAGCTTGAAGCATCCAAAGCAACAAAGTGGCGCGTAAGCGCACATGACTGGAAGCAGAACAAAGCATATGCCGTATTTAAGGAAGAATATGATTTTATGCTTGAGAAGACGAACTTTGAATATGCGGGCTGGAATGTAATATCAGGAATGGAAAGAGACGTGGCTCTCAAAGAAGTGCTCGAGACAGTTGTCAAGCGTCTTGAAAAGCTGTGCCGTAAAGTAGAAAAGGATGGTATACATTCTATAGAAGGCAGGGGAATACCTGTGTCAAAGATGGATTTTGAACTTGTCAGGAAGCCGCTTATTCAGGATGTAAGCCTTGACTGTACACTTTCAGAGAAGGAATATCATAAGAGGCTTGACAAGCTTCAGGATAAGCTTCTTAAGCTCTCATATAAGCTCTACAAAAAGAAGATTCCGCTTATTATCTGTTATGAGGGATGGGATGCGGCAGGCAAAGGCGGTAACATTAAGAGAATGGTATCATGCTTTGATGCAAGGGATTATGACGTTAACCCGGTAGCTGCACCGGATTCATATGAAAAGGCAAGACAGTACCTGTGGAGATTCCAGAAGAATCTGCCTAAGACGGGACACATAGCCGTATTTGACCGTACATGGTACGGACGTGTAATGGTAGAGCGTCTTGAAGGCTTTAATACGGAGACTGAGTGGAAGAGAGCCTACAATGAGATTAACGAGTTTGAGCAGGAGCTTATGGACTGGGGAGCAATTGTGGTCAAGTTCTGGCTCCAGATAGACAAAGATGAGCAGCTTGCAAGATTCAGGGAAAGAGAGAATAATCCGGCCAAGCAGTGGAAGATTACCGATGAAGACTGGCGCAACCGTGATAAATGGGATAAGTACGAAGTCGCTGTTAACGATATGATAAAATACACCTCTACCAAGAATGCGCCGTGGCATATCATTGAATCAAACAACAAGTATTACGCGCGTATAAAGGCAATAGAGACTGTTGTCGATGCAATAGAAAGCAGACTTTCTTAATGTGCATGCTTACGAATCGGTTCAAGTATTGATTCCGGAACAAACAGGTGGCCTTTGCCTGTGCCAAGGCTTATTGACGGCTTGTTGGCACCATGAAAATCAGAGCCGCCCGACGGAATCAGCCCGAATTCCTTAGCAAGTCTGCGCATCTGGATCTCTTCTCCCATTGTATATGTTGAATATATACATTCCATGCCGGCAAGACCGTCTGCTTTGAGGGCAGCAAGCATGTCACGCATGACATCATTGCCGAGATGATACAGCGTCGGATGTGCAAGTATCGGCACACCTTTGGCATCGAGTATTATGCGGATTCCGTCGCCGGAACTCAGATAACGTCTGGGAACGAAGCAAGGGGCATTATCACCGACATAACGGTCAAATGCCTCTTTTTTGCTGCTCACATATCCATGTTTCGTAAGATAATCTGCAAAATGTGCTCTGGTTATTACGGCATTGCCATAATCATTATCCATAACATCAAAGGATATATCAATTCCGTGCATCCTGAGTTTCTCACACATCAGGTGGTTGCGCTCATCCCTTGTAGTGCGGAGCTCTTCAAGCTTCGTGTTGAAAGCTTTATCTTTATCATTAATAAAAAGTCCCACTATATGGATTTCCTTAAAGCCTTTGTAGCTGCAGGAAAGTTCTATTCCGGGAATAAGCTCGACATTTGTACCGGCTGAAGCCAGGCGTGCATCATCTATTCCGTCAGTTGTGTCATGGTCTGTAAGCGCCATTGCCGAGAGCCCTTTCCTGACAGCTTCATCTATAAGCATCTTTGGTGTAAATGTGCCATCAGAATATGTTGAGTGAACGTGTAAATCTATTGCATTCATAAATTCTATAACCTCCGTCTATAGGGAATATGCCTGTATATAAGAAAATACATCAGTATTGTACATATATTTTTTAAATATGTCAAAACTGACAAAATATTATGTGCAATTTTGTATACAATTATTTGTGTGATTTTTCATATATTTATTGACCTTGCAGTTAAGAATTGGTAAAATTGTACATATGTTTTACACAACATAAATGTTTGGAGGGTTTAGGAAATGGAGGTTTTATTAGTTCTCGTAATAGTGGCAGCGTTGCTGGCACTAGGCTATGCCGCATTCAACTTCGCAAGTGTGAAGAAGATGGATGAGGGCAACGCTCGTATGTCAGAGATAGCAGAGGCAATCAGGGTTGGTGCCAATGCATTTATCACATACGAGTACAAGATAATCGCAGTGGTAGTTGCAATTATTGCAGTTGCATTTGCGGTAATATTCAGTCTGCAGAGCAGCACATTTATGTGGCAGCCGTCTGTATGCTTCATTATCGGTACGGTAATGAGTGCATGCGCAGGATGGGTTGGCATGAAGATAGCGACATATGCTAATGTCAGGGTTGCCAATGCAGCGGATAAGACAAGAAATATCGGTGAGACACTTAAGGTTGCACTTAAGGGCGGTTCGGTAATGGGACTTTGTGTCGGTGGATTTGCGCTGCTCGGTCTTTTTATTGTTTATATAGTATTCGGTATGCTGCTCGGACTGCTTGATATCACGGCACTTACAACGGGCGGACATATATTTACGCAGTGTCTTTCATGTTATGCACTCGGATGTTCAATAGTTGCAATGTTCAACCGAGTTGGCGGTGGTATCTATACTAAGGCAGCAGATATGGGTGCGGATCTTGTAGGTAAGACAGAGGCACATATTCCTGAGGATGATCCGCGTAACCCGGCAACAATAGCTGATAACGTAGGTGATAATGTAGGCGATGTTGCAGGACTCGGCTCAGACCTTCTTGAGTCATATGTTGGTGCAATCACATCATCAATAATACTTGCAGTCAGCCTGTTCCTTTCTAACATTGCTTCAAGCGGAGCTGCTTCAGAGGATATGCTCCAGAAGATGATGTATTATCCGCTTGTATTTGCTGCAATAGGACTTGTTGCATGTATACTCGGTATTGCATATGTACTTCTTAAGAAGGCAACAGATAATCCTCACAAGGATCTTAATATTTCAACATGGGCTGCTGCGGCTATAACAGTTATTGGCGGACTTGTTGTTACATATCTTATGTTTGGCAAAGCTGGTGCAGAGGATATGGTATTTGCAAAGTTTAATGTAGGCTGGCTTTCACCATGGATTGCAGCAACACTCGGAGTTGTCAGTGGTGTAATCATCGGAGCTATCGCAGAATACTATACAAGCTATGATTACAAGCCTACACAGATTATTGCGCAGGCATCTAAGGAAGGCCCTGCACTTACAATCACGCAGGGACTTGCAGTAGGAATGAAGTCATGTATGTATCCGCTTATCATACTTGGTATCACAACATATGCATCTTATGCAGTATCAGGTATGTTCGGTATAGCTATGGCAGCAGTAGGAATGCTTTCGTTCGTATCTGCTACTGTATCAGTTGATACATATGGTCCTATCTCAGACAATGCAGGTGGTATTGCTGAGATGTCAGAACTTGATTCAGATGTACGTAACATAACGGATAAGCTTGATTCAGTAGGTAATACTACTGCAGCAATCGGTAAGGGATTTGCAATCGGCTCTGCATCACTTGCAGCACTTTCACTTATGGTAAGTTTCCTTTATGCGTTCCAGCCGGAGGGTTCAACACTTGACCTTAACTTTACGGATCCTAAGATTCTTGCAGGTGCACTTGTAGGTGCTGCTCTTCCTTATCTGTTCTCAGGTATGCTTATTGAGGCTGTTGCTAATGCTGCCCGTAAGATGGTAGAGGAAGTAAGAAGACAGTTCAAGGAGATTCCGGGAATACTTGAAGGCAAGGCTAAGCCAGATTATAAGACATGTATTGAGATTTCATCACAGGGTGCTCTTAAGGAGATGAGAGTTCCTGCGATACTTTCAATCCTGTTCCCACTTGTATGCGGTTTCCTCTTTGGACCATATTTTGTAGGCGGACTTCTTATCGGTGCAACACTTTCTGCAATCATGCTTGCTATATTTACAGGTAATGCAGGTGGTGCCTGGGATAACGGCAAGAAGTATATTGAATCCGGCGCTATCGAAGGACAGGGCAAGGGTTCGCCTGCGCATGATGCAGCGGTTGTAGGTGATACAGTAGGTGATCCTCTTAAGGATACGGTAGGCCCTTCACTCGATATCCTGATTAAGATTATGTCAACAGTATCACTTGTTGCAGCAGTACTGTTCAGAGATTACAATCTTCTTGACTGGATTATGAAGATGATGTAATTAATATAAATATGTAACCGACACATACTTGAGGTCTTGTAAGTTGCTATTATGCGGCTGTACAAGGCCTCATTTTTGTGCTACAATATTACTAATAAGGTCTTGAATCGTGGGACTTATTATAGTAACCAATAATGTACAATATATGAGGTGAATAATGAAGACATTAATCAAAGGTGGAAGAGTGATTGACCCTGCAAGCGGTAAGGATGGAATATACGATATCCTTGTTGAGGATGACAGGATTGCTGATGTTGCCGGAAGTATATCCGCAGAAGCGGATAAGGTTATTGATGCATCGGGATATTATGTTATGCCGGGACTTATAGATCTGCATGTGCATTTCAGAGAGCCGGGTTTTGAGCATAAGGAGACTATAAGAACAGGTGCGATGGCAGCAGCCAAGGGTGGATTCACATCGGTATGTCCTATGCCTAATACAAGACCTGCAGTGGATAACGTAGATACACTTCAGTATATTATAGATAAGGCTAAGGATGTCACAAAAGTTAATATTCTTCCTATCGCAGCAATTACAGCAGGACAGGAGGGAGAATTCCTTACAGATATTGAGAAACTTCACGAAGCAGGAGCTGTAGCACTCAGCGAGGATGGAAAGTCTGTTATGAATGCACGTGTATACAGACAGGCAATGAGACTTGCAGCTGAGGTTGGAATCCCTATTTTTGCACATTGTGAGGATAAGAATCTTGTCGCAAGAGGTGTAATGAATGCAGGTGCAAGGGCTAAGCAGCTTGGACTTTACGGAATTATGAATGCGGTTGAGGATACAATTGTTGCGAGAGATATTCTGCTTGCCAAGAATACGGGAGCACAGCTCCATCTGTGCCATTGCTCTACGGCAGACAGTGTGCGTATGGTGCAGCTTGCCAAGGAAGCAGGACTTCCTGTGACAGCAGAAGTATGTCCTCATCATTTTACGCTTACAGAGGATGATGTTGACGGAACAGATTCTAACTATAAGATGAATCCTCCGGTAAGAACTAAGGCAGACAGGGATGCACTTATTCAGGGACTTGCATCGGATGTAATGGATGTTATATCAACAGACCATGCACCACATCATAAGAGTGAGAAGGATCTGCCGTTTGCAGAAGCTCCGTTTGGAATAGTAGGTCTTGAGACATCAGTTGCACTTACCATGACAGAGCTTGTCCATAAGGGACATATAACACCTATGCAGATGGCTGAGAAGATGAGCTATAATCCGGCAAAGGTTCTTGGGATAGATAAAGGAACGCTGCTTCCGGGCAGGATTGCGGATATTACAATTATCGACCCTGACAAGGAATATGTAATTGACAGTTCCACATTTGTATCAATGGGTAAGAATCAGCCGTTTGACGGGAAGAAAGTCAAGGGTGAAGTAAGATATACACTGGTAGGCGGCGAGATAATATACGAAGCCTAGAGAATAAAACTAAACGAGAGGTATGAAAGACCATGATTAACAAGCTTGTTGAGAAGATTCAGAAGATGGATGCACCGGTAGTTGTAGGACTTGACCCTACAATGAAGAATATTCCGGATTACATTATTAAGAAGGCTATAGAGGAGTATGGTGAGACTCTTGAGGCAGCCGCTGAGGCAGTATGGGAGTACAACAAGGGAATAGTTGATGCAATCTATGATATCGTTCCTGCCGTTAAGCCGCAGATTGCTATGTATGAGCAGTTCGGACTTGAGGGACTTAAGGCATTTAAGAAGACAGTTGATTACTGCAAGTCAAAGGACATGGTAGTAATCGGCGATGTTAAGAGAGGCGATATCGGTTCAACATCAGAGTCATATGCGATTGCACATCTTGGCAGGGTTACGGTAGGCTCTAAGAGAATTGCAGCATTTGATGAAGATTTTGCAACAGTCAATCCATATCTTGGAACAGATGGAATTAAGCCATTTGTTGATGTATGCAGGGAAGAGAAGAAAGGTATATTTGTACTTGTTAAGACATCCAATCCATCAAGCGGCGAGTTCCAGGACAGACTTATTGATGGCAGGCCTCTCTATGAGATAGTAGGTGAGAAGGTTAATGAGTGGGGAAGCGACTGCATGGGTAATGATTACAGCTATGTAGGTGCAGTTGTCGGAGCTACATATCCTGAGCAGGGAGAGCTTCTCCGCAAGGTTATGCCTAAGGCATATATACTTGTGCCGGGTTATGGCGCACAGGGCGGTAAGGGCTCTGACCTTGCACATTTCTTTAATAAGGACGGGCTTGGTGCAATCGTTAACAGTTCAAGAGGAATTATAGCTGCGTTCAAGCAGGAGAAATATGCAAAGTTTGGTGCAGAGCATTATGCAGAAGCATCAAGACAGGCAGCGCTTGATATGATTGAGGATATTAATTCAGCAAGAAAATAATAATGCAGGGGCATATTGCCCTGACCGATGAACAAACAAGGAGCAGATATGTCAGACAATTACAGAGAGAATGTAAGCATAGTAAGTCAGGAAAAGCTTGCATCAGATGTATTCAGCATGTGGATACAGACTAAGGATATTGCAAAAAATGCCAGAGCAGGCCAGTTTATATCAGTATATTCAAAGGATGGCTCAAGACTTCTGCCAAGACCTATAAGTATATGTGAGGTTGAAGGTGACAGATTGAGAATTGTATACCGTACTGTCGGCAAGGGTACTAAGGAATTCTCAGGATACGGAGCCGGAGATACGCTCGATGTCATGGGACCGCTTGGCAACGGATATACAAAGTTTAATAAGAAGGCTATCCTCATGGGTGGGGGAATAGGTATTCCTCCTATGCTCGAGCTTGCCAGGGAGCTTAAGAACGGCGGATATGATGTTAGTGATGCAGATATAGTACTCGGCTACAGGGATGAGCTTTTCCTTAATGAGGAGCTTGCACAGTACGGACGTGTTACTATTGCTACTGAGGACGGAAGTGCCGGAACTAAGGGCAATGTCCTTGATGCGATAAAGGCTGAAGGAATAAAGGGTGATGTCATATATGCATGCGGTCCTACACCTATGCTTCGTGCAATCAAGGCTTATGCAAAGGAGAATGGAATAGAGTGCTACCTCTCACTTGAGGAGAAGATGGCATGCGGAATCGGAGCATGTCTTGCATGTGTGTGCAAGTCAAAGGAGATTGATGACCATTCACATGTGCATAACAAGAGAGTATGCAAAGAAGGACCTGTATTTAACGCGGAGGATGTTGAATTATGAACACAAAAGTAAATCTTGCAGGTGTTGAGCTTAAGAATCCGGTTATGACAGCATCAGGAACATTTGGCTCAGGTATGGAGTATGCACAGTTTGTTGACCTTAATAAGCTTGGCGCGGTAGTTACCAAGGGAGTTGCCAACGAGCCGTGGCCGGGCAATCCTACACCAAGAATTGCGGAGACTTATGGCGGAATGATTAATGCCGTAGGGCTTCAGAATCCGGGAATAGATATATTCTGCAAGAGAGATATACCATTTCTTAAGCAGTATGATACAAAGATTATTGTAAATGTATGCGGACGCAGTAAGGAAGACTATGTTGATGTGGTTGAGCGTCTTGCCGATGAGCCGGTTGACATGCTTGAGATTAACATTTCCTGCCCTAACGTAAAAGAGGGCGGAATTGCATTTGGCCAGAAGGCTGAGGCAGCATATGAGATTACAAAGGCAGTCAAGGCAGTTGCAAAGCAGCCGGTAATCATGAAGCTTAGTCCTAATGTTACTGATATAACTGAGATGGCGCGCGCCGTTGAAGCGGGTGGAGCAGATGTTGTATCACTCATTAACACTCTTACGGGCATGAAGATTGACATTAACAGACGTACATTTGCAGTAGCCAATAAGACAGGCGGTCTGTCAGGCCCTGCAATAAGACCTGTTGCTGTACGCATGGTATATCAGGTGGCCAATGCAGTTAAGATTCCTATAATAGGTATGGGAGGAATAACATGTGCCGATGATGCACTCGAATTCATAATGGCAGGTGCAACGGCAGTATCAGTCGGAACAGCGAACTTCCATAATCCTAAGACAACAGAAGAGGTTGCAGCAGGAATTGAAGCTTATATGAATAAGTATAAGTTTGAAGACATTAATGAGCTTATCGGAATCGTGCGATAATGGATTACACAGATTGCAGACATTATATGAATGACAGCTTCTATGAGGACAGATTCCCGGACGGGAGTGTTGTCGATGAGTGGTTTCATGATGTACATGTGCCAAAGCTTGGTGAGCTTGGCAGGCAGTATATACTTACCGATTACGGAATAAATGCTGACGGAAATATACACACGGAACAGCTTCAGAAGCTGATAGATACAGCGGCAGATAATGGCGGAGGTGTGATTGTTGTTCCGGAAGGCACTTATCTGACGGGAGCATTGTTCTTCAGACAGGGCGTTAATCTGTATGTTAAGGCGGATGGCATGCTCAAGGGGAGCGATGATATATCGGACTACCCGGTAATTAAGACTCGCATAGAGGGCGAGAGCTGCATGTATTATGCAGCTCTGATAAATGCTGACGGAATTGACGGATTCACGATGTGCGGTGAAGGAACGATAGATGGCAGCGGTCTGAGGTCATGGAAGAGCTTCTGGCTCAGAAGAAGCTGGAATCCTGCCTGCACCAATAAGGACGAACAGAGAGCGCGGCTTGTATATATATCAGGCTGTACCAATGTTACGGTTGCAGGGCTTAGATTGCAGAATTCGCAGTTCTGGACCAATCACATTTACAAATGCAGTCATGTCAGATACATCAACTGTTCAATATTCAGCCCCAGAATGCCCGTGAAAGCGCCAAGCACTGACGCTATAGATATTGATGCATGCAGCTGTGTGCTTATAAAGGGATGCCGCATGGAGGTCAATGATGATGCCGTGGCACTCAAGGGCGGCAAGGGACCATGGGCGGATGAGGCACCGGAGAATGGTGCTAATCAGAATATTATTATCGAAGACTGCACATTCGGATTCTGTCATGGCTGTCTGACGTGCGGCTCTGAGTCGGTGCATAACAGAAATATCATAATGAGAAGAATCAATGTGCAGGACGGATATAATCTTCTGTGGCTTAAGATGCGGCCTGATACGCCCCAGCGTTATGAATATATTCTGATTGAGGATGTGAGTGGCAGGACGGATAATTTTATAAATATTAATCCGTGGACGCAGTTTTTCAATCTGCAGGGACGCAGCGATGTTCCGCTTTCGTATGCGGGACACATTATGATGAGGCAGTGTCAGTGCGAATGCATCAACGCTTATAATGTGCAGGAGGCACACGAACAGTATATTCTTGAGGATATCAGGCTTGAGGACAACTGTATAAAACAGTCGGAGAACCATAATCTGAGTGAAGATAATTTGAGCAATAACTTGCACACACAGGCTGAATAATGTATACTTACAAATGATTTTAGTTGACTAAACAGTGCGCAGATGCCTGTATATAAGTGGAGGATGAACGATGGGAATGAATATTGTATGTCTTGACCTTGAAGGAGTACTTGTACCGGAGATTTGGATCGCATTTGCTGAGGCAAGCGGTATTCCGGAGCTTAAGAGAACTACAAGGGATGAGCCGGATTATGATAAGCTTATGAAGTGGAGAATCGGAATCCTTAAGGAGCACGGACTCGGACTTAAGGAGATTCAGGAGACAATTGCAAAGATTGACCCTATGCCTGGTGCAAAGGAATTTCTTGATGAGCTTAGAAGCATTACACAGGTAATTATCATAAGCGACACATTTACACAGTTCGCAGGGCCTCTCATGAAGAAGCTCGGCTGGCCTACAATATTCTGCAATACACTTGAGGTTGCTGACAACGGAGAGATTACAGGTTTCAAGATGAGAATTGAGAATTCAAAGCTCACAACGGTTAAGGCTCTGCAGTCAATCGGATATGACACAATTGCGAGCGGCGACAGCCACAATGACCTTGGCATGATAAAGGCAAGCAAGGCAGGCTTCTTATTCAGAAGCACAGAGCAGATTAAGAAGGACAATCCTGAGCTTCCTGCATACGAGACATATGCTGAGCTTATGGATGCAATCAAGAAGGCACTGTAAAATTACAGATAAGGTTCGTGGCAGTGCACAGCACGGAACAATCCGGAAATATCTGTATTATGGTATGTATTATAGGATTAGGGACCTGAGCCGTGAGGCTCAGGTCTTTTAAGTTAAGAGAGATGGTGTGGATGTAAAAATGGAGACTGCAAAAGAAACAATGAACGTAAGAGAAGATAAAGCCGGATAGTAATTGGGGCGTGGGAGTAATCCTGTGTCCTTTTTTGCGTTTTCTTGCATCTTGGTTCATATATTATGCATTTTAGTAATGCTCATATAGACATATAGATAAATATACGATAAAACAAAATAAGATACATATTGTCTATATCAATATTGTTGCTCCTGCTGTTAAAAATTGTAGAGCAGGTTGAGAAAAAAGGAGAACAAAATGGGAGCAGATATCATAAAAATAAGTCATCTAACCAAGAACTTCGGTGATGTAAAAGCTGTTAATGACCTGAATTTCAAAGTTAAAAGGGGAGAACTGTTTGCTTTCCTTGGCGTTAATGGTGCTGGAAAGAGTACAACAATTTCTATTATCTGTGGTCAGCTTCACAAGGATAGTGGAAGTGTGGAGATTGATGGAGAAGCTGATGAAAAGCTGGGAAATGAGCTGGGGAAGAAACTGGGAATAGTATTTCAGGATAGTGTGCTGGATAAACCACTTACTGTAAGAGAAAACTTGAAAAGCAGGGCTGCACTCTATGGAATTACCGGAATGGAATTTGATGAGAGGCTTGGGGAGCTTACAGAACTTCTTGGATTTGAAGATTATATAAACAGACCTGTTGGTAAATTGTCAGGAGGACAGCGGAGAAGGATTGATATAGCACGAGCGTTGTTACATAAACCTGAAATATTAATTTTGGATGAACCGACCACCGGTCTTGATCCGCAGACAAGAAGGCGAATCTGGGAAGTAATTGAAAAACTAAGAACAGATGAGAATCTTACGGTTTTTCTTACAACACATTATATGGAGGAAGCTGCTGATGCGGGATATGTTGTAATACTTGATAAAGGAAGCATAGTTGCTGAAGGAACACCATTTGAATTAAAGAGTACCTATGTACAGGATACAATATCTGTCTATGGTGTAACAGAAGATGAAATCAAATCTATTGGCATGAATTATAAGGCAATAAGGAACGGATATCAGATAAAAATAGGAAATACAATTGAAGCAACAAAGCTAATAGTTGCACATCAGGAGATATTTAGAGATTACGAGGTAGTAAAGGGCGGAATGGATGATGTATTTCTTGCGGTAACGGGCAAGGTGCTGGGAGGTGAAAACTAATGAAGGCAGTTATTTCTCTTGTAAACAGAAACAGGAAATTATTTTTTAGGGACAAAGGAATGTTTTTTTCTGCACTTATCACACCATTTATTTTAATTGTGTTGTATGTCACATTTTTAGCAAAGGTCTATAAAGATTCTTTTACATCAGCATTTCCGGAAGTATTTACGATTGCGGAAAAGTTGATTGATGGGACAGTTGCATCCCAGCTAGTTGCCGCTCTCTTAGCAGTAAGCTGTGTAACAGTTACATTCTGCGTGAATCTTACAATGGTGCAGGATAAAGCCAGTGGTGCAAGAAAAGATTTTAATGTATCTCCTGAAACAAAATGTCAAAGACTTTTTAGTACCCATACATTTCATTGCATGAAAA
>OHME01000237.1_pt1 | contig 44560 bp, 40 predicted proteins | sample 1569201 | NCBI WGS metagenome assembly OHME01 (sample SAMEA3879587, study PRJEB24766) | human gut metagenome | biome: human-associated habitat; feature: feces | place: USA | collected 1985/1987
ATTGCAGCCGAATGCTTTGGCGAGAGCTACAGCAACTTTTATTGCACTATACGCATCGTTGCATTGTCCCATGTCCATGAATCGCGGCAGACCGTCAATTTGTCCGAGGTCAAGATCGTTGAATCTGTATTTACCGCAGGCAAGAGTAAGTATAATGGAGTCTTTTGGTGTCTGTTTTACAAAATCAGTATAATAATTTCTTCCCGGTCTTGCACCGTCACAGCCGCCTACGAGGAAGAAATGGCTGATGGTACCGTTTTTGACACCGTCTATGACTTTATCGGCAACAGATAAAACCGTACCGTGGCCGAAGCCCGTCATTACATAATTGCCTCCGTTGATACCGGATCTTTCCTGATTTTCGCTGTAACCGCCGAGTTCAAGAGCTTTGTTTATAACAGGAGTGAAGTCTTTATTTTCATAAATATGTACCATTTTCGGATATGATACTACTTCTGTTGTAAATACTCTGTCAGAATAACTTTCTTTGACAGGCATAAGGCAGTTGGTTGTAAAAAGTACAGCTCCCGGTATATTGTCAAATTCTTTCTGCTGGTTCTGCCATGCTGTGCCGAAGTTACCCTTGAGATGAGGATATTTTTTGAGTTCGGGATAAGCGTGTGCAGGAAGCATTTCGCCATGCGTGTAGATATTTATTCCTTTATCCTTTGTCTGTTCAAGAAGAAGTTCAAGGTCTTTTAAGTCGTGTCCTGTAACGACGATAAATGGACCTTTTTCAATGTTTAATGAAACTTTGACGGGAGCAGGAGTGCCATAAGTTGAAGTATTTGCTTTATCAAGAAGTTCCATACATTTCAGATTTACTTCGCCGACTTCCAATACAACAGGAAGAAGCTGCTCCATGTTTAAATCGTAACTTAACATGGCCAGTGCTTTGTAGAAAAAGAAATTGACTTCATCATCAGTGTAACCGAGAATCATTGCATGATAAGCATATGCTGCCATTCCTCTTATGCCAAAAAGTATAAGTGATTTGAGGGAACGTATATCATCGTTGCCGCTCCATATATTGTTAAGGTCATAGTCGTCTGTGTTGCCGCATTTTGCCTTGCAGACACTGCAGTCAGGCACTATTATATTTTTTTCCTTGTGTACTCTGTCAATCATATTTTTTAATGTTTCATCATTAAAGTTGACATTGGTGATGGTCGTAAATAATCCTTCTATAATGATTCTGTCAGTATTTTCAGTTTTTGGATTATTTTCACAGGATTTTGCAAGACCAATAAGTGCAGATGTGAGTTCGTCCTGAAGCTTTGCAGTTGATGCTGTTTTTCCACACACGCCTGCATTTCCTGTACAGCCTGAACATGATGCTGTCTGTTCGCATTGAAAGCAAAACATTTGTTTATCCATTAAATTAACTCCTTTCGGTAATTGGTATTTTTTATTTGCATTGCTATTATATTTGATAAATTTGTTAAATTACGTGGTTATAACAACATATTAAAAATTTTTATTAATGACAAATATTGTAATATCTGACTGCTATTATAAATTGTAAAGTAGGACAGTTTTTATATGGAAATCTGCCGCTTTTTCTGATAAAATAATAGAAAAATTTATACGAGGAGAATTTTAATGAAAATAGGTATTTTAGGATATGGAAATCTTGGAAGAGGTGTAGAATGTGCAATTAAGCAGAATCCTGATATGGAACTTGCGGCCGTTTTTACGAGACGTGCACCGGAAACAGTTTCAATTCTTACAGAGAGTGCAGCAGTTTGTTCTGTTGATGACATTGCACAGTGGAAAGATAAAATTGATGTTATGATTCTTTGTGGCGGAAGTGCCACAGATTTGCCGGTTCAGACACCTGAGTATGCAAAGATGTTTAATGTTGTTGACAGTTTTGATACACATGCAAGAATTCCTGAACATTTTGCGAATGTTGACGCATCTGCAAAGGAAAGCGGACATGTCGGAATTATTTCCGTTGGCTGGGACCCGGGAATGTTTTCTTTAAACCGTATGTATGCAAATGCAATTTTACCTGAGGGACGTGATTATACATTCTGGGGAAAAGGTGTAAGTCAGGGCCATTCAGATGCAATCCGCCGAGTTGAAGGTGTTAAGGACGGAAAGCAGTATACAATTCCTGTAGAATCAGCTCTTGAGGCTGTAAGAAATGGTGAGAATCCTGAACTTACTACAAGGCAGAAACATACAAGAGAGTGTTTTGTCGTTCTTGAAGAGGGGTCTGATGCAAAAAAGGTTGAAGAAGAAATTAAGAATATGCCAAACTATTTCGCAGAATACGATACCACAGTGCATTTTATCAGCGAAGAGGAATTAAAGAAGAACCACAGCGGAATCCCACACGGTGGATTTGTTATCCGTTCAGGTAAGACGGGCTGGAATCAGGAAAATAATCATGTTATTGAGTATAGCTTAAAGCTTGATTCAAATCCCGAATTTACATCATGTGTCATTGTGGCATATGCAAGAGCTGCATACCGTCTTTACAAAGAAGGTCAGAGCGGCTGTAAGACTGTATTTGATATTGCACCTGCATATCTGAGTGCAAAAGACGGAGCAGAGCTTAGGAAGACACTCCTGTAATTATAATCATAGCAATTTAAGGAGAGTATTTAAAATGGAACATATATCAAGAAATGCTGCATTTGAATTACTAAAAAAATACAACAAAGATCCTTTTCACATTCAGCATGCACTTACTGTTGAGGCAGTGATGAAATGGTATGCCAATGAATTAGGATATGGTGATGATGCACAATATTGGGGAATTGTAGGACTTCTACATGATATTGATTTTGAACTTTATCCCGACCAGCATTGTATAAAGGCACCTGAATTGTTAAGAGAGGGCGGTGTGTCAGAAGATATTATTCATGGAGTTGTTTCCCATGGTTATGGGATAACAGTTGATGTTGCACCGGAACATGAAATGGAAAAAGTGCTTTTTGCGGCAGACGAGCTAACAGGTCTTATATGGGCAGCAGCTCTTATGCGTCCGTCAAAGAGCACAAAAGACATGGAACTTAAATCATTAAAAAAGAAATATAAGAGCAAAGGTTTTGCAGCAGGCTGTTCAAGAGAGGTTATTGAACGTGGTGCACAACTGCTCGGCTGGGAACTTGAAAAACTTCTTACAATGACACTTGCAGCAATGGCAGCATCAGAGGATACAATTAATGAAGAAATTGAGAGCATGAATGCAAATGGCAGTAATTGAACTGGAAAAAAACATTTCATATATAGAGCCGACGCAAAATCCATTGTCGGCAAATGTCGTGCTGATTGAAGGAGAAAATAATCTGTGGCTGTACGATGTCGGAAATAATCCGTGTGTGTCACAGATTATATCTGCTTTTAACACTTCAAATAAGAAGATAAATGTGATTTTGTCTCATTTTCATGCAGACCATATAGGTAATCTTGATAAAATCAGCTATTCAAATGTGTATCAGGGCAGATTGACTTATAAATATACGAAAACAGGTGAAATACTGGAAAATGATTTGTATTTTCGTGATGGTAATATGAATCTTCATATTTTTCCACTCCCGTCAAGTCATGCCAAAGGTTCTCTGGCATTAGAAATAAATGAAAAATACTGTTTTTTGGGGGATGGTGTTTATGCAATGCAAAAAGGTGAAAAAAGGCTTTATAATGCAGGAATTCTTAAAGAAGAAATTGAAATTTTAAAAAATATAAAAGCACAACATTTTATGCTTAGCCACAGAAATCCTTTTGATAATTCAAAGGATTCGGTTATAAGGCTGCTTGATGGGATATATGCCAAAAGAAAAAGCGGAGAGCCGTATATTTCCGGCATTGATGGGGAATGAGAGGTATTAAGTTAGTCGTATCAGAAAGTATGCAGAGTATATTTATGTAATCTGCATACTTTACATTTACACAAAATAGGTATACTATATAATTAAAATTCCACTATATACAGGAGGAGAATTATGAATTATTCTATTAATACAAAATGCGTACAGGCAGGTTATACACCGGGCAATGGCGAACCAAGACAGATTCCTATTATCCAGTCAACAACATTTAAGTATGATACAAGCGAAGATATGGGAAAGCTTTTTGACCTTGAGGCATCAGGATATTTTTATACAAGATTGCAGAATCCGACCAATGATTATGTAGCTTCAAAGATTGCAGCACTTGAGGGTGGTACAGCGGCAATGCTTACTTCATCAGGTCAGGCAGCCAATTTTTTTGCGTTGTTTAATATATGCGAAGCAGGAAGTCACATTGTTTCTTCATCATCTATTTATGGTGGAACATTTAATCTTATTGAAGTAACTATGAAAAAAATGGGCATAGATGTGACATTTGTAGACCCTGATTGCACAGATGAGGAACTTAATGCTGCATTTAAGGATAATACAAGAGCTGTTTTTGGAGAGTCAATAGCCAATCCGGCACTTACAGTTCTTGATATAGAGAAATTTGCAAAAGCAGCACATGAACATGGTGTACCGCTTATTGTAGATAATACATTCCCTACTCCGGTTAATTTAAGACCTATAGAATGGGGAGCTGATATTGTTACACATTCTACAACAAAATATATGGACGGACATGGCGCAGCTGTAGGCGGTGCGATTGTAGACAGTGGTAAGTTTGACTGGATGGCACATGCTGACAAATTTCCGGGACTTTGTACTCCTGATGAGTCATATCATGGAATTACATATGCAGAGAAGTTTGGTAAAGAGGGTGCGTTTATAACTAAGTGTACTTCACAGCTTATGAGGGATTTGGGCTGCATTCAGTCACCTCAGAATGCTTTTATTTTAAATCTCGGTCTGGAGTCACTTCATGTGCGTATGCCAAGACATGTTGAAAACGGACAGGCTGTTGCAGAATTTCTTGAGAAGCAGGATAAGGTTGAATTTGTCAATTATCCGGGACTTCCATCGAATAAATATTATGAAATAGCAAAGAAATATATGCCAAACGGAGGTTGTGGTGTAGTTTCCTTTGAATTAAAAGGTGGAAGAGAAGCAGCAGAAAAGTTCATGAAGAATCTTAAACTTGCAGCAATTGAGACTCATGTAGCTGATGCGAGAACATGCTGCCTTAATCCTGCAACATCAACACACAGACAGATGAATGATGAACAGCTTGCAGCGGCGGGAATTCCAGCGGGACTTATACGTATATCATGTGGTCTTGAAGATAAGAATGATTTGATTGCCGATATCAAGCAGGCACTTGATGCTATTTAATAAAAATTTAATAAACATCTTCAAATAAGCTTGAAGAGCATGTTAATTAAGTAATATTTCAAAAGGAGAAGCTCACGGGCTTCTCCTTTTTGGACTCAGGTTATTCATTATATTAAAATCTTGCAAGCATATGGTTTAGGATTTTATCGCATATAAATGTATAAGCAGAACTAAAGATATTTGCACTTATTCTTAAAATAACAGCGTATTGGGCACCGAAAAGCCCTGCTGCAATAGATAGTGCACCAAATGTATTAAAAGCTGTCTGCCATGCATATCCTGCTGAATATCCAACACCGATACCACCGATTATTCCTATATAAGGGTACATTGATGAAGGCAGTACATAGTAAAGGACAAGGAAAAGAAGGCATCCGACTATATTAAAAAGTCCTCTTTTCACAGCTCTTGGCTTTATGTCATTTGAAAATGGAAGGCAGACTGACATACAGGCGATACCTGCCCACATGGAACGAGGGAGGTTGAGCAGTGACATTGCAAGTATTGAACTTGATACAATAAAAGTTAGTTTAATATACCATTTTGTGCGTGATGAAGTAATATTAAATTCTGAAAATAAATTTTTAAAAGTACGATGGTAAGGTCTGTTTTTCTGATTTTTGTAAAAAACAATCATGCATATAAGCATGCCTGCTGACAAACCTGCAATTCGCATAAGATAATCGTGTCCGCTTACATCATATCCCAGAAGCAGGAGATAACTGAGAACAAATGTTGAATGGTTATACATAATGACATTATGACAGCTGAAAATCATAAGGAGCATTATACATAAGAAATTAATAAAAAATGCCGGTATGGCAGGCACCATATTTGCAAGACGTGGACCGGCAGCTAATATTACAAATATACCTGCAATTGAAATAAGTCCGTGATTTGTCTGAATACCAAAATCAGCCTGTCTGAGTACAAGTACAGAAAGCAGAACGCATACACCAACGACGCTGTTACTGTTTCCTGTCAACATACTGAAAATAGTTACAATTGCAACGCAGAATATCATTACAAGATAAACCTTGAAATTATATATTAAAATATGTCTGAATTTTTCTTTTTTGTCATGTGTATTTTTGATTAACTGCTTAGAACCTGCAGAACTAAGCTGTAATTCCTGATAAAATGTCATAGAAATCTCCTTGTGATGATGTAAAAATAATCCCCACAATAGACAGGGTTGAATAATATAACATTAATGAGGGATTATGTCAAATAATTTTAATTTTACATGTAAAATTTTAGATGCAAATTTAAATAATAAGTACCAATGCAAAAATAAAAGTTATATAATAAAATTATAGGGAAGAGGGGGAATGACAGCTGCCTGACAAAAAAGGGAGAGAGTATCAGGACAGCTATCGGAGTTTATGAAAAGGTTTTATCTAATGTCTTTCGACATTGTTTATATTACAGATAAAATGTGATTAATAATTGTTGATTTTATGAAAAAATTGTGAAAAACATGAAGTGTCTCGAAGAAAACAAAAAACAGGATACAGAAAGGCGGTTAATATGAAAGTTGGAATTATAGGAATGGGAAATATGGGTGCAAAATATGCCCTGATGATAGCAAAAGGTGATGTCAAAGGCATGGAACTTGCTGCGATAACAAGAGTTACCGATGAAAGATGGGATATGATTAGACAATATGTTTCACCTGAACTTATGAAGTTTAATTCGGGTGACGATATGTATGCCGCCATAGATGACAACAGTTTGTCAGTGGATGCAGTAATAATAGTAACACCACATTATTCACATGAAGAACTTGTTAAGAAAGCGTTTGAACGTGGAATAAGTGTACTTTGTGATAAACCTGCAGGAGTTTATTCAAGACAGGCAAGAAGTATGTGGGAGGCATATAAGAGTGCAAAAAAAAGCTGTCCGAAACTTCAATACGGATTCATTTTCCATCAGAGAACATTTCCTGTTTATAGAAAAATAAAAGAAATAATCGATAATAAAACGTATGGTAATATTAAAAGGGTAAACTGGGTTATTACAGACTGGTACAGACCTGATGCATATTATGAATCTGGTAAATGGAGAGCAACGTGGAAATATGACGGAGGAGGAACTCTGCTTAACCAGTGTCCTCATAATCTTGATTTATTGTCATGGATATGTGGAAATCCTTCAGATGTTGCCGGATTTTGCAGCGAAGGCAAGTATCATCCGATAGAGGTAGAAGATGATGTCACGGCATATATGGAATGGGAGAATGGTGCAAGCGGAGTGTTCATTGCATCAACAGGCGAGGCACCCGGTGTCAACAGGCTGGAGATAAGTCTTGATAATGCTCTTCTTGTATGTGACAAAGGCCAGCTTCGTGTATGTGAACTTGACAAGCCGGAAATAGAATACAGAAGAGGAAATAGTGATTTATTTGCTAAGCCAAAGTATGAGTGGAAAGATATAAATACAGAGCCAAATGATGGTGCATATGAAAAACTACTGACAGAATATGCAGCGGGAAGGTGTGTTGCAAATGGAGACGAAGCTATTAACAGTCTTTATTTATCCAATGCTATATACCTTTCATCATGGAAAAACAGAAAAGTTGCATTGCCTGTAAGTGGCAGCAGATATGAACTTATGTTTGAAAAACAGTTTGAAAAAGAACTTGAAAAAAAGATTAATAAAGCTATAAGATGTAAGTGATAGAATAGCAGAAGCCGCGGTTTTATATAACTGCGGCTTCTAAAGATTTTTCGAGATTTTTCAATTCTTTTAATTCTCTTATTGTAAAATATCCACATACAATGGCGGCGGCTGCATCGGCGATAGGACCTGCATACATTACGCCATCAATTCCCATAAAAATAGGGAAAATAATTATAAGCGGAAGCAGGAACAATATCTGTCTTGTAAGTGACATAAATACACCAAGTCTTGATTTACCTATAGAATTAAAGAAATTTGATGTTACAGGCTGTATTCCGTTGATGATTGTCAAAAACATATATATTCTGAAATACCTTTCAGAAAACTTAAAATATAATTCACTTCCGTTACCGAATATACTGATAATCTGGCGTGGAAATACCTGAAAACATACAAATGCAATAAGCGATAAACCTGAAGCTGCAGCAAGTGCCAGCAGATATGTTTTACGCACACGTTTATATTTTTTTGCTCCGTAATTAAAGCCGATAACAGGCTGTGTTCCCTGAGATATTCCGATTACAAATGACATAAATATCATATTTACTTTTGTGATAATTCCGGCACATGCGAGAGGAATATCACCGCCATATACAGACATTGCACCATAATGTGCAAGTGTGTTATTCATTACAATCTGAACGACTGTCATTGCAATCTGGTTGAAACATGCACTTGCTCCGAGGATAAAAATATTTTTCCAATGATGCAATGAAACTGTAAAGCTGCTTTTGCTTAATTTTATATTTTTAAAATGAAACATATAGCGTAAACTTATGCAAAATGAAATTATCTGTCCAATAATAGTTGCAAGTGCGGCACCTGTCATTCCCATCTTAAATACAAATATGAAGACAGGATCAAGAATTGTATTTACAATTGCACCGATAAGCATTGATGTCATTGAATAGTTTGGACTACCGTCTGCGAGAATCAGCTTGCTCATTCCTGTATTGGCTATCAGAAATGGAAAGCCTATAGCAGTAATACGCGTATATGCCTCTGCATATGGAAGTACATCAGGTGTTGCACCGAAAAATTTAAGCATTGGCGTAAGGAATATGGTGGTTATAAGAAATAAAAATATTCCCATTATAGCCATAAGAATTATTCCATTGCCGGCATATTTTTCTGATTCTTTCTTTTCACCTGCACCAAGATGCAGTGAGTAATTGGTTGCACAACCAATTCCGAGCAGGAGTGATATAGCCGTGCATGTTGTTGATAGTGGAAATGCAATATTTGTTGCTGCATTTCCAAGCATACCAATACCCTGACCGATAAAAACCTGATCGACGATGTTGTATAACGCAGTAACAAGCATTGATATAATACATGGAATTGCAAATCCTACAAGAAGTTTTCCCTCGTTTTTGTACCCGAGTGGATTTTCATTTTCATTATTGATGCTCATTGTGTGTTATCCTTTCTGATAAAATAATCAATTATTCTTCAAATGAAACAATCTGTGTTGCATTATTATAACCCAGCTGCTGCATTTTTTTCTGGAGATTATTAAGAGCTTTATCATATTTTAAGAAAGCATCATATGTATCGTTAAAATATGAGAGAGCTTTTTTGTCGTCCCCATCTTCTTTTGCCTGCCATGATAGAGTGGCAAAGTGATGAAGAACTTCATGTGTTTTGACAAGCTGACCAAATTCCGGACTTTCAGTAAGACGGCTGTCAGTCTGGCTGTTCAGCCATTTTCCAAGCTTGCATCCCAAAGGGTTATCAACCTGCTTTTTCTTTAAGTGTTCAAATCCGACAATATTGTTGTATACACGCCATGTAAGAACATAGTGATCTACTTCAAATACACGCATCCAGTCCTGCTGTGTGATATTAGAACATCCACGAACCAGGTCACTTCTGGTCTTGTCAAGATAACGTCCTAATTTAAATACACGTTGTCCTGATTGTATACATTCATCAGATAAAATGTTATAACTTTGAGAAATATTTTCAATTTGTTTTGCTAATGATTTTGTTACACCGGTCTGCGTGTCAATGTCGTTAAATATACTGTCAACGCTTACGCTTATGTTGTCCATCTGGCCATTCATCTGCTGTATGGCGGCAAGCGACTGCTCAACTTTCTTATTTCCTTCTCCAAGTGTGAGAGTTGTCTCATCCATTGCAGAGGCAAGTGAGTCAATGCTTTCTCTTAATTCAGCAACATATTTTACAATATCTTCGGCTGATTGTGAAGTGTTTGAAGATAAAATTCTTACCTGTTCGGCAACGACAGAAAAGCCTTTTCCGGCTTCACCTGCTCTTGCAGCTTCAATAGAAGCATTTAAAGCAAGAAGATTACTCTGGCTTGCGACATTTTGGACAATGTCAACAATTTCTTCTATTTTATTGATTTTTCCTTTGAAATCCTGGACATTCTGATTGATAGTGCTGATTTTTTCAGATGATTTATTGACAGCTTTAATACTGTCATTCATGTCTGTAGTTATATTTTGTGAAACTGATAGAATTTTGTGAGTGTTTGTGCGGATATCTCCCATTGCATCAGAAATGTTTTCAATAGAACTTTCGAGATGCTGGCTGGAATTTTCCATGTGCTGTATTGATTTTGTCTGTGATTCAACCTGTTCCAGAGTATTCTTTATAAGAGTGTTGTCACCGATAACACCCATTGTTTCATTGAGACGCATTACAACAGGGTTATTTACTTCTGTAAAAACATGCAGCATTTTATTGAGTTTTTCACCATATTCGGGGTTGTTAAAGTCAACAGGATTAACACCGCTGAAGTTACCTGCAATAATTTTATCAATAGTATCAAGTATCTGTACCGCATCATGGTCAGACAAAATCTCATCCTTTTTTTTCCTTTTAAACATGTAAAATCTCCCTATATATTATATTAAATTGTTCACTGAGTTACTTTGTAAACTATTATAACATGTAACTGGTAATAAAGTATTATTTTTTTTAAAATTTGATAAAAGTGTCAATATTTTCTGTAATAATTACGTATTTTTTTGTTTTATTGGTTGACTTTAAAGAATCATAGGATTAAAATATCTCCGTTTGGCCTGTGTCATGATGCAGGTGTTTAATATACAAAAAGGATGAAAGAGGAAAAAATATGCTTGACAGTGATTTGGAAATTATGAAAAAAGCGGCTTTTAACAAGGCTGATATTTGTAATAATCATTTGGGAAAATATTTTATAAGGGCGATTGTAGCAGGATTTTTCATAGTTGTTGCAACTATGCTTTCTAATGTGACAGCAGCAGTTTTGTTAAAAACATATCCGCAGTTTGGAAAACTTATAAGTTCAATATTTTTCTCAATTGCAATAATTCTCGTTGTTTTTATCGGCGGAGAACTTTTTACCGGAAATAATATGGTAATGGCGATGGGTGTGTATACAAAGACATGTAAAGTGTCAGATATGATAAAGACTTGGGTTATAAGTTATATAGGTAATTTTGTGGGTTCATTTATATTAGGCGGACTTTTTGTATGGAGTAATGCCTCACATCAGATTCTTGTTGATTATTACAGAAGTTTTATATATACAAAACTTGATGCGACACCGATGGAATTGTTTGTACGTGGCGTTTTGTGTAATTTTCTTGTATGTCTTGCTGTCTATACGGGTATGAAATTAAAGAGTGAGAGCGGTAAGATGATAATGATGTTTTGTATTATTACGGCGTTTGTTCTGGCAGGGTTTGAGCACTGCGTTGCCAATATGGGAACATTTACAATAGGGTATATGCTTCTTGGTGATATTGGAACGGCAGCAGTAATAAAAAGCCAGTTTTTTGTTACACTTGGAAATATAGTTGGTGGTGCAGTTCTTCTGGCATTTCCGTTAAAGCAGATGAGTGCAGAGCACTAGAAAAAGCAAGTGTAAGCAAGAAAATTTTTGTTTGACTTTTCAACAAAATAGAAATATAATAACTTCTAAACGAGTAGCAGACTAGCGTAAATCCAGTTTTGCTACTCTTTTTTTGTGCACATGCTGTTGCACATTATGAAAATATATAATGCATTTTAAAGTGTGTAGCTTATCAGCGTAAGTCCAGCTTATGAGGTAAGTACACACTTTTTTTATGCAGAAAAAGGAGGCTGAATCCTCTCCTCACCAAGGGGTTCGGATTTTGCTTCGCAAAACAAGGAGGATTATAAAATGGCGGAAAGTAACAAGATGAAGGAGATGCCGGTAAATAAGCTCATGGTTCAGATGGGAATACCGATGATCTTATCTATGGCATTGCAGGCGGTTTACAACATTGTAGACAGTGCCTTTGTTGGAAACATGAAATCAGGAAGTGAGGCGGCACTTAATGCGCTGACACTGGTGTTTCCGGTTCAGATGCTCATGGTAGCAGTTGGAATCGGAACCGGTGTGGGAACCAATGCACTTCTTGCAAGAACACTTGGACAGGGAAATTGTAAAAAAGCAGCAAAAGTTGCAGGAAACAGTTTGTTCCTTGGGGCGATTATTTATGCAGTGTGCCTGTTGTTTGGAATTTTGGGAGTAAGAGCATATATTTCATCGCAGACCATTGATCCGGAAGTTGTTGCAATGGGAACAGACTACTTAAGAATATGCTGCGTAATTTCATTTGGAATTATTTTCTTTTCATTATTTGAAAAACTCCTACAGGCAACAGGACGTTCACTATATTCTACAATAGGTCAGGTTGTAGGTGCAGTGGTGAATATTATTCTAGATCCGATTATGATTTATGGTATCGGACCGGTTCCTGAAATGGGAGTGAAGGGAGCTGCATATGCAACTGTTATTGGACAGGTTGCGTCTGCAATATTATTGTTTGTATTTCATATGAAACTGAATAAGGAATTTGAACATGATGTAAAGTATATGAAGCCGGATAGCGGAATAATCAAGGAAATATATGCAATTGGACTTCCTGCAATTATTGCACAGGCACTTATGTCTATCATGGTATATGTGATGAATCTGATTTTGAAATTCAGTCCTTCCGCACAGACAGCATATGGATTGTTCTATAAAGTTCAGCAGTTTGTATTGTTCCTGGCCTTTGGACTTAGGGATGCAATCACTCCGATTATTGCATTTGCATATGGAATGCATAGCAAAAAGAGGATTCAGGATGGAATCAAATACGGATTGCTCTATACGATTGCACTTATGATTATTGGTGTGGCAATTACAGAAATTTTCCCTGGAGCTTTTGCAACTTTGTTCAATGCAGGACAGTCAAGGGAATATTTTATCGGAGCAATGAGAATTATCTCAATCAGCTTTATTTTTGCCGGAATCAATGTAGCATATCAGGGTATTTATCAGGCATTAGCTGGTGGTATGGAATCACTGGTAATTTCACTGCTCAGGCAGCTTGTAATCATATTACCGCTGGCAGGTATTTTCTCTATTTTTGCAAGAAACGGGCAGGTGGGAGTTTCAATGATCTGGTGGGCATTCCCAATAACTGAGCTTATTGCATGTGAGGTAGGCTATGTGTTTTTAAAGAAAATAAAAAAGAACAAAGTGGAAAGTTTAAGTTAAGGAGGAAACGGTTATGACAAAGAGAATTATTACAATCAGCAGGGAATTTGGAAGCGGTGGACGTTTTATCGGTGAAGAAGTGGCAAAGAAATTAGGAATTGCATATTATGACAGGGAAATCATTGGGCAGATTGCAGAACAGTCTGGATTATCACCGGATTATATTCAGGAAAATGCTGAATTATCTCCAAAGAAAGGATTGTTTGCGTATGCTTTTTCCGGGCGCGACATTACAGGAAAATCAGTAGAAGATATGGTATATGAATCACAAATAAAAGTGATTTTAGAAATAGCTGAGAAGGAAAGCTGCGTGATTATAGGAAGAAATGCAGATTTTATCTTAAGGGACAGGAATGACGTGCTGAATGTGTTTATACATGGGGATATGCCGGAAAAAACACAGCGTATCACACACTTATATAATGTTGCGGAGAAGGAAGCTGTCAAAATGATGGCGGACACAGACAAAAGACGTATGACAAATTATAATTTTTACACGGAGCAGAAATGGGGAAAAGCCAGTAATTATACGTTGTGCCTGAACAGCTCACAGATTGGATATGACAGGTGTGAGAAGATAATTATGGATTGTATGTGATTTTATCATCAATAATCCATAATTATCTATAGGAGATAGGACGTAGACAGGAAGGATAATAGATATTGACAATTGTCAATGAGCGTTGAGTTGGCGAAGGAGCAAGATTGCAGCATATTTAGAATTTAAAGAAGATTGAAAGTTATGGTGAGAGCGGAGTGTTCCCTGTGTACGGCGGAAAGATGTAGTTTTATTGCTATTAAATTAAATAGGTACTTGTAACTCATAAAAGAATGTAATATGATTATTACTGACATATGACGGAAATGGATGAGTGAAATATGGCAAGACCAACGAAATGCAGAAGAATATGTTCAGAACCTGCTTATGATATTTTTAGACCGGAAGGAATACCAACAGATGGGCAGGTTAATATGACTGTGGATGAATATGAAGTAATACGCCTGATAGACCTGGATAGATGTACGCATGAACAATGCGCACGGCAGATGGAAATTTCCAGAACAACAGTTACAGAGATCTATGAATCTGCCCGCTATAAGCTTGCATACAGCATAGTACATGGTAAGGTACTGAATATTATTGGAGGAAACTATCGGTTTTGTAAAGGCAAGGATGATTTTTGCTGTGACCAGACATGCATAAGAATGAGCGGGTTCATTTCCGCCGGAAACTTTGAAAGAAAAGGAGAACAACAGATGAGAATTGCGGTAACTTATGAAGATGGAAAGATTTTTCAACATTTTGGACATACAGAACAGTTTAAGTTATATGATGTTGAAAATGGAGAAATTAAAAAGGTACAGGTCGTAGATACCAATGGACAGGGACATGGTGCATTAGCATCATTCCTGACTGACGCCGGAGCTGATGTGCTTATATGCGGTGGTATTGGCGGCGGAGCCCAGAGTGCACTTGCTGAGGCAGGAATTCAGCTGCTTGGTGGTGTAAGCGGAGATGCAGATGAAGCGGTTAAAAAATATATAAGCGGACAACTGGATTACAATCCGGATGTACATTGCACACATCATGACCATGATCATACATGTGGTGAGCATCAGTGCGGAGAGGATAAGCATGGATGTGCCGGCAATGGAGGCTTGCGTTAAAATAGTTGGCAAAATAAAATTACATCATGGATTTAAACCTTAAAACAGAAGGATATCGTTTATCAACAGGATGGATGTATCCTTCTTTTTTTGTACCTATTTTTAGATATAAAATCAGGAAAGAGAAGGTTTTGTTTATGAAAAAATATATATCAGTTCTTTTAATTGTTGTCATGGCAAGCATCGGACTTGCTGTGCGCGGCAGTTTATCATCAGATAATTCCAATAATAAAAAGATAAAAGTTGTTACAACTATTTTCCCTGAGTATGACTGGGGTAAAGAAATTGCCGGGAACACAGATAGCAGATAATCTGGCAGAGGCAGATCCTGAGCATAAGGATATGTATAGCACTAATTATGCCGCATTTGCGGGATGCTCCGCAGAGAGGATGGAGATGACAATCTTTACTGCAGGTTATCTGATGCAAAAATATGGAAAGAAAATAAGTACAAAAAAATTTAAAAAATATATTGACACCCATAATATTCTGTGATATATAACATATAGAACAAACAAAACAAATGAAACATTATAGGAGGGTGCCATGAATATTAATAAATTTACTCAGAAATCCATGGAAGCTGTTCAGGGATGCGAGAAGCTTGCATATGAATACGGCAACCAGGAGATAGATCAGGAACATTTTCTCTACAGCCTTCTTAATATAGAGGACAGTCTGATTGCGGGACTGATTGAGAAGATGGGAATTGACCGCAATGCATTTACAAGGGATGTAGAAGCTCTTATACAGAAGAAGCCAAAGGTATCAGGCTCAGGTGCAGGTCAGGTATATGTAAGCAATGCACTTAATAAAGTACTTATAAGCGCAGAGGATGTTGCTAAGCAGATGGGCGATTCATATGTGTCTGTTGAGCATCTGTTTATAGCGTTGCTTAATGAGCCTAACAGAGATGTGAAGGAACTGTTCAAGCGCTACAATGTAACGAAGGATGGATTCCTTAAGGCGCTTTCAACAGTAAGAGGTAATCAGAAAGTTACAACAGATAATCCTGAAGCAACATACGATACACTTAAGAAATATGGACAGGATCTTGTCGAGAAAGCAAGGGATGGCAAGATGGATCCTGTTATCGGACGAGACAACGAGATTCGTAATGTCATAAGAATTCTGTCACGTAAGACAAAGAATAATCCGGTTCTTATTGGTGAGCCCGGTGTAGGTAAGACAGCAGTTGTAGAAGGACTTGCGCAGCGTATAGTACGCGGTGATGTTCCTGAAGGACTTAAGGATAAGAAGCTTTTTGCACTTGATATGGGTGCACTTGTTGCAGGTGCCAAGTATCGTGGTGAATTTGAAGAGCGTCTTAAGGCTGTGCTTGACGAAGTTAAGAAGAGTGAAGGTCAGATAATTCTTTTCATTGATGAGATTCATACAATAGTAGGCGCAGGTAAGACTGAGGGTGCAATGGATGCAGGCAATATGCTGAAACCTATGCTTGCAAGAGGTGAACTGCATTGTATCGGTGCAACAACTCTTGATGAACACAGAGAATATATTGAGAAGGATCCGGCACTCGAAAGGCGTTTCCAGCCTGTAATGGTTGATGAGCCTTCTGTTGAGGATACAATCTCAATACTTCGTGGACTTAAGGACAGATATGAAGTATATCATGGCGTGAAGATAACTGATGGCGCACTTGTGAGTGCAGCTACATTGTCAGACAGATATATTTCAGACAGATATCTTCCTGACAAAGCAATCGACCTCGTAGATGAGGCATGTGCAATGATTAAAACAGAGCTTGATTCAATGCCGGCAGAGCTTGACGAGATGCAGCGTAAGATTATGCAGCTTGAGATTGAGGAGCAGGCGCTTAAGAAGGAAGAGGATAACCTGAGCCGTGAACGTCTCGAGAGCCTTCAGAAAGAGCTGGCACAGCTTCGCGAAGAATTCTCACAGCAGAAGCAGAAGTGGGACAGTGAGAAGAGTTCTGTTGACAAGATAAGCAAACTGAAGGAAGAGATTGACCATGTTAATCAGGAGATTCAGAATGCAAAGAGTGATTATAATCTTGAAAAGGCTGCAGAACTGCAGTATGGCAGACTGCCGGAACTTACAAAGCAGCTGAATGAGGCTGAGGAAAAGGCTCATTCAAAGGACATGCAGCTTATACATGAGAGTGTTACAGAGGATGAGATTGCCAAGATTGTATCCAGATGGACCGGCATACCTGTAGCAAGACTCAGTGAGACAGAACGCCAGAAGACACTTAAGCTTGATGAATTGCTCCACAGAAGAGTTGTAGGTCAGGATGAAGGTGTTACTAAAGTAACGGAAGCAATAATCCGTTCTAAGGCAGGTATTAAGGATCCAACGAAGCCAATTGGTTCATTTTTGTTCCTCGGACCTACAGGTGTAGGTAAGACAGAACTTGCCAAGGCACTTGCAGAGAGTCTGTTTGATGATGAGAGCAACATTGTACGTCTTGATATGAGTGAGTATATGGAGAAATACTCAGTGTCACGTCTTATAGGAGCGCCTCCGGGATATGTAGGATATGATGAGGGCGGTCAGCTTACAGAGGCTGTGCGCCGTAAGCCATATTCAGTAGTCCTGTTTGATGAGGTTGAAAAGGCACATCCGGATGTATTTAATGTACTTCTTCAGGTGCTTGATGACGGACGTATAACTGATTCGCAGGGACGTACGGTTGACTTTAAGAATACAATCATAATTATGACGTCTAATATAGGCTCGCAGTACCTGCTTGACGGTATTGATGCGGATGGCAATATAAGCAGTGATGCGGAAAATGCCGTAATGGGAGATCTTCGTAATCATTTCAGACCTGAATTCCTTAACAGGCTTGATGAGATTATAATGTTTAAGCCTCTTACCAAGAGTAACATTTCTTCGATTATTGATCTGCTTATTAAGGATGTCAACAAGAGACTGGCGGATAAGGAGCTGACTGTTAAGCTTACGGATGCAGCAAGAGACTTTATTGTTGATAATGGATTTGATCCAATGTATGGTGCAAGACCTCTTAAGAGATATGTACAGAAGACAGTCGAGACACTTGCAGCAAAGCTTATTCTGGCAGGCAACATCGATGCGCAGAGCACGATCCTCATTGATGTAGAGGATGGTAAGCTCACGGCAAGAGCAGAAAAATAATCTGTCACGACGATTTTTAAGATGTCCCCTGTGGAGTTGCATTTCCTTTAATTAGAATGTAATTCTTCAGGGGATTTTTTATGTTGAAGCTGTAATAAAGCATTCGTTGAATCTTGGAATTAATTTCTTTGATAGGAGCATTGGATATTCACATTACATGGGAAGATATTGATTACCTTGAAGAAAAGAAGTAATATTTTTTAATTGGCTGCCGATATATTAATATATACCATTGTGAACGGAGGGACAGAATATATGGCAATCAGCAGTGTAGACAGCAAAGCCGGTACTAATGCCGCAACAGGAATCGGCACAATAACAGACGCTAATACTGCATCAGACCATATGAAGGCGGCATTGAAGAATAAGGATTACATGGAATTTATCAGCCTTTATAAGGAGAAGATGCGCGATGATATAGATAATGGCACGGCAGAGCCTTCTTTTCAGACCGGCAGCCAGACTTTTACTGACCGACAGTGGGACAGGCTGTTGGAGAACTTTGACAGTGCTCAGGATGATATAAAGAAAGCGGTCAAAGAGCAGGGCAATAAGCTTAAGGAAGAGGCTGATGAGTCAAGAAAGCTGTCAAAGGAACTGAACGAAAAGATACTTAAGGAATTACTTCAGAAGCAGGAAGATGACAGAAAGCTTACATTACTTACGTCAGAGCTTTTGAAGGCAGTATACCCTGTATCACCGGAGAATGCTATGTTGGGAGCTGTTCCGAGAATGTATATAACGGCGGTCAGCGAGGATGGAATCAGATGTATTTCACAGGATTCCGAAGAGTATGACTGGGAACTTTTATTTGCCAATTCTATTCAGTACAGACAAGCTATGGATATTATTGACTGGGCATCGGAAGAGATGGATAATTATCTTTTTGCAGCCAATGAGAATTTCTGGCAGGACTATCTTGGTGGGAATATAGACATAGAGGCATTTAAGGATTTTCTGGCAACAACCAATAATGGAATCCCTGACTACGTAATCGGTGATGAATATAACATGAGAATAGATGAAAGCAAGATTAAGTGGGCGCAGTACATGAATTAGCATGTAAAGTGTTTCTGATAATATGATAACAAAATCTCCGGTGCCGGAACTGATAATGTCCCGGCACCGGAGATTTTATTTTATGCTCTATAGAATTTATTATACATTTGATTGCTGCTTTAAGACTGTTTTACCTGAACAAACTGGCTGTTGTAAAGTGTAGCGTAGAAGCCGCCCTTTGCAAGAAGCTCTTCGTGCCTGCCCTGCTCAATAATCTTTCCGTCCTTCATAACAAGGATTATGTCAGCCTCACGGACTGTCGACAGACGGTGTGCAACGATAAAGCTTGTCCTGCCCTGCATCATCTGTGCAAATGCGTGCTGTATCTTAAGCTCAGTTCTTGTATCAATAGATGAAGTAGCCTCGTCAAGAATAAGCATAGGCGGCAGGCAGAGCATGACACGTGTGATGCACAGAAGCTGCTTTTGCCCCTGTGAAAGGCTTCCGCCATCCTCAGTAATCCATGTGTTGTAGCCGTCAGGAAGACGCTTTATGAAACTGTCAGCATGCGAAGCCTTTGCAGCGGCAATAACCTCCTCGTCTGTGGCATCAGGCTTACCCATAACTATGTTATCACGGATAGTACCTGTCTTAAGCCATGTGTCCTGAAGAACCATGCCGATGTTCTGGCGAAGTGAATGACGTGTCATATTCATTATCGATGTTCCGTCAACAGATATTGTTCCGCTGTTTACATCGTAGAAGCGCATAAGCAGATTAATAAGAGTTGTCTTACCGCAGCCGGTAGGACCTACTATTGCAACGCGCTGGCCCGGCTTAACTTTAAGGTTGAAGTCCTCAATGAGCGGACGGTCGGGAACATATGAAAAATATACATGTTCGATGTCAATGTTGCCTTTGACGGCAGGCATTGTTATGGCGTTGTCACTGTCAGGTATCTGTGGTTCTTCTTCGATAAGCTCAAATATTCTTGCGGCACATGCAATTGCATTCTGAATCTCCGTAATGACACCTGAGATTTCGTTAAATGGCTTTGTGTACTGGTTGGCATAGCTTAAGAAGCATGAAAGCTGTCCTACAGTAAGCCTTCCGTTGATTGCAAAGAATGCACCGAATATTCCAACACCCGCATATACAAGGCTGTTTACAAATCTTGTTGCAGGATTGGTGATTGATGAGAAAAATATGGCACGCAGAGAATAGTGCTGGAGCTTATCATTAATCACATCAAAGCGTGCAAGTGAATCATCCTGATATCCAAATGCCTGAACAACCTTCTGGTTACCGATCATCTCATCAATAAGTGCCGTCTGCTCACCTCTTGTCTGCGACTGAAGTTTGAACATTGAAAATGTGTGCTTGGCAATAAAGCTTGCCACAAACAGTGAAAGAGGAGTAATAAGAACAACTATTAATGTTATTCCGGCATTGATTGAAAGCATAAATCCGAGTGTACCTACAATTGTAAGAATACCTGTGAAAAGCTGTGTAAATCCCATGAGAAGACCATCTGCAAACTGATCGGTATCGGCAATGACACGGCTTACAATATCACCATATGAATTGGCGTCAATATATTTGAGAGGAAGAATCTCGATTTTTTTGAATGCTTCATCTCTTATATCACGTACTACATGAAATGTTATCCTGTTGTTACAGGTATTCATTATCCACTGTGAAATGGCTGTTATGCCCATTACAACGCATGCTTCAATTATAATCTTAAGTATTGCACTGTAATCGACTTTTCCCGGACCTATAATATAATCGATTGCATCACCTGTAAGAATGGGAATGTACAGTGATGAAGCAACGGTTACGGCGGCTGTTACAAGAGAAAGAATAATGTACAGCTTATATTTTTTAATATATGACAGAACCTTAAGAAGTGTAGCTGTCTGCGATGATTTATTTTCCATGCTCATTATTCTGCCACCTCCTTAGGAAACTGTGAGTAGTAAATCTCCTGATATACATGGCAGTTTTCAAGCAGCTCTTCATGTCTCCCGATGCCTGCAATATGTCCGTCATCAAGAACAATTATCTGGTCGGCCTGCATCATTGAAGCTGCACGCTGTGATACGATAAATGTTGTTGGCGCATCAGGCATAGCGGCTATCGACTGGCGGAGTGCCGCATCAGTAGCAAAGTCAAGCGCTGATGCACTGTCATCAAGAATAAGAATCTCAGGACGCTTTACAAGAGCACGGGCAATTGTAAGACGCTGCTTCTGGCCGCCTGAGAGATTCCTGCCTCCCTGCTCAACCATATAGTCAAGCTTTTCTTCTTTTTTATTAACAAATTCAAGTGCCTGTGATATCTTCAGCGCATCCATAATCTCAGCATCTGTGGCATCCTTCTTGCCCCAGAGAAGATTCTCGCGGATAGTTCCCTTGAAGAGGATGGCCTTCTGGAGAACCATGCCTATCTTGCTGCGGAGTTCATCGAATTCATAAGTCTTGACATCGCGTCCGTCAACAAGAACTGTACCGCCGGTTGCATCGTAAAAACGCGGAATCATGTTGACAACCGAAGATTTACCTGAACCGGTACCTCCGATGATACCGACAGTCTGTCCATGAAGAATCTTAAAGCTTATATCTGACAATGCACTTTCGCCTGTTGAGTTGTACGCAAGGTCTACATGCCTGAACTCAACAACTGCATCTGATGAACTACTTCCGGCATTACCTGGATGACCGTCATATGCTGACTCGGCAGGTTCAGCAATCTCCTGGCTTGACTTAATCTCAAATACAGCTTCTATACGGTTGGCGCATGCAAGCGCCTTGGTTATTGTGATTATAAGGTTGGCAAGCTTTATGAGCTCCACAAGAATCTGTGACATGTAATTAACAAGGGCAACAACAGCACCCTGAGTAATAATGCCGCCATCTACCTGGATTGCACCTGTCCACAGAAGTACAAGGGTTGCTGCATTGATGATTACATAAGTAACCGGATTGGTAAGAGCAGATATCTTGCCGACAAACTTCTGCATTGACGTAAGTGATTCGTTGGTTTCTTCAAAATGCTTACGCTCATCTGCTTCTTTGTTGAAAGCCCTGATAACACGGGCACCTGTAAGATTCTCACGGGTTATGCCAAGGACATTGTCGAGAAGCCCCTGAACTTTTTTATACAGAGGCATCGTAATTTTCATGATTCCGAATACAACGATTGAGAGAAGAGGAATCGTCACAACAAATATAAGAGCTGCCTTAACATTTATCGTAAATGCCATTACCATAGCACCGAATACGATAAAAGGTGAACGCAGGAACAGTCTCAGAACCATGTTGACACCTGACTGTGTCTGGTTAATATCACTGGTTATTCTTGTTATAAGTGTTGATGTGCCGACAGTATCAAGTTCAGAGAAGGAAAGACCCTGAATGTGCTCAAACAGGGCATGGCGAAGTTTTGTTGCAAAACCGGTCGCAGCTTTGGCAGCAAAAAACTGTGCAGTTATCGAACTGGTAAGTCCGACAACTGCAAGAAGAACAAGAACAAGGCACATCTTAATGATATATGGCTTGTCTGAATTGGCGATACCGGTATCAATTACGGCAGCCATGACAAGCGGAACAAAAAGTTCAAACAATGCTTCGAGCATCTTAAAGAGCGGAGCAAATATACATTCCTTTTTATAGTCCTTAAGGTAAACTAATAATCTGGACATCGAAACATCTCCATTTCTAAAAAAGTAAGGGTATACTGCAAATCATGCGGATTATTCTGCGAGATACTGCTCATACTGTGCTATGACGGCATCCATTGCAGATTTGCCCGGAGCACCGATTGTAAGGCGCTTCTCAACGCATGTCTTAAGAGAGATTGCATCGTAGATATCATCATCAAATACATCGCATACAGCTTTGTATTCATCAAGCGTAAAGTCATCGAGAGCCTTGTGATGCTCAATTCCGTAGAGTACGAGCTGACCGATAATTCCATGAGCATCGCGGAATGGGACACCCTTACGAACAAGGTAATCAGCAGCATCGGTAGCATTAGTGAAACCATGCTTTGCACTTGCTTCCATAATGTCTTTGTTAAGGGTCATTGTATCAATCATGCCCTTGAATAAAGAGATGCATCCCTTGGCAGTATCAATTGCGTCAAATGTAAGTTCCTTATCTTCCTGGATATCCTTATCGTAAGCGAGAGGAATTCCTTTCATAGTTGTAAGAAGTGACATAAGTGCACCGTATACACGACCGGTCTTACCACGCACAAGCTCAGCAATATCAGGATTCTTCTTCTGAGGCATGATACTGCTTCCTGTGCTGTATGCATCATCAAGTTCAACAAACTTGTACTCATTTGAATTCCAGATTATGATCTCTTCTGAAAAACGGCTGAGGTGCATCATTATAATTGAAAGTGCATCAAGGAATTCAATAAGGTAATCCCTGTCAGAAACTGAATCCATGCTGTTGAGTGTGGGACCCGTAAAGCCAAGAAGCCTTGCAGTCATCTCTCTGTCGAGCGGATATGTAGTTCCTGCGAGGGCACCTGAGCCGAGAGGGCAGTAGTTCATTCTGGCAAATATATCAGAAAGACGGCTTCTGTCACGCTTAAACATCTCAAAATAAGCACCAAAGTGATGTGCTACTGTAACAGGCTGAGCCTTCTGCATATGTGTAAAGCCCGGCATATATGTCTCAACATTTTCCTTCATTATTCGTAAGATTACCTGAAGAAGCTCCCTGAGTTCTTCGTCGACATTACCGATCTCGTCGCGTGTATAAAGCTTCATATCAAGTGCAACCTGATCATTGCGGCTGCGTCCGGTGTGGAGACGCTTGCCGGCATCGCCGATGCGCTCAATAAGATTAGCTTCGACAAATGTATGAATATCTTCATACTCGTCAGTAATCTCAAGCTTTCCACTCTCTATATCTTCAAGAATGCTCTTAAGGCCTTCTACGATTTTTTCTGAATCATCCTTAGATATAATTCCCTGTGCACCGAGCATTGTAGCGTGTGCAATACTTCCCTGAATATCCTGTCTGAAGAACTTCTGGTCAAATGATATTGATGCATTGAAGTTGTAGACAAGCTTGTCTGTTTCCTTGGTGAATCGTCCTCCCCAAAGTTTCATGTTATCCTCCATTCCGGCTGTTATGAAGCCTGTATAAATTTTATAATATTGAATCAACGGCCTTTTAATTATGCAATAAGATGATTGCTGTATTAGTTGTGAAGGCTGTCATCATCTCTGAGATAATCCTGTACAAATCCCGGAAGCTTAGAAGAATCTATGCGTCCTTCGCGTACATACTTTCCAAATAGTGTAAGTGCTGCAAGTATGAGAATGCTTGCCAGTGTTATCATAATTCCCGGTATAAGATTAACCGGGCGGTACTTCAGCTCAATTGTGTGTTCACCTGCTGAGAGGTTAATTCCAAGTACGGCATCCTTTATTGCAAATGCAGACACCTTTTTACCGTCTACTTTAACAGTCCAGCCGTTGTCATAAGGTATTGAAAAGAACATTACTCCATCTCTTGCTGTATTGACGGTTCCGCTTATTGCTGTGTCACTGTGCTTTGTAACATTAAGTCCGCCTGAACTTAATATGTTGCAGGCTCTTACGAACTTATCAGAATCCATTGCATACACAAGGGCGTTCATGCTTGTGTCTCCGGCAAGAATAACACTGTCCTCGGTTGTCACATATCCGATATCGATGATTCTGTTACCGTTCTTAAGACCTGAATATGTGTACATCTTACCGTTAATCGTTACTGTAACCGTATCACAGTTAACATTGCGAACGACAGCATACATATGTGCATTAGTATAAGGTGTAAAATTAACCTCAGTATCTGTACGGAATTCATATACCTGCTCAAACACGTCTTCAATTCCTGTATTAGTCTTATAAAAACTGTTCTGAACCTCAATTCCGTTATAAGGCGAATTAGTAATCCATCTGTCTTCAATAGCGGAATCAACCATGAATCCTACAGGAAGAGTATATTTGTTCTCGTAGAGAAATTCGCCGTCACTTCCGTAATAGAAGTTAAAAAGATTACTCTCAGGAAGCAGCTTATTGCTGATTATATATTTTACATTAAATATAGAAGCAGTTGCAAGTGTTGAACCATGGTATGAGTAAGCATTCATTGAGTGCTCGCAGCCAAAGCTTCCGAGAAGGTCTGTTATTCCTGACGGAGCAGTGGAAGAGAATGTTGATATACTTGGATAACCATGCCATGCCGCATCGTTCTTAGTCTTAAGACCAAAAGTCTTCTCAATTCTGTAGAAACCGGTATCATCAGCTCTTACCTTCTCAAGAAGATTATCAACAGCAGCGTTGTCTAGAAGATAAGCGCTTCTGCCGGTTGTGCTTAAGCCTGTATTCTCCATATTAATGGTGCATTCTATGATTGCTGATGCAAAGAGTACAAAAAGAAGTATTGGAGCCTTCAGTCTGTTGCGGTTATAGAAGAGCGCAAGCAGCGCATATACAATTATAAATGCCGCACTGATATATACGGACTTCCATTCATACATCTCGTTCAGACCGCATTCTTCAATAAAAAGCATTATTGCAAAGGCTATTGCAAATGCAGTGCCAATCTGTTTCTTTGAGTATTGTTTTATGTCTTTAAAGCCTTCATAGCACATCGTCAGAAGGAAAAAGATATATATAAATGACTGTCTGGCAGGAAGGCTGTTTGGATAATGGAATCCATGCCAGATATAATTAGGAATATTGAGATTATATGCCGTAAGGAAGATAAGCAGAAGGAGACATTTGCCAACCTTCTCACCTGTCTTTGCATTTTTATTCATGAGATACAGCGGAATAAGCATAAAGACCATCACACCGCAGTAGATGTTAGGATAATGCTCAAGTCCGAGATGTACAGGTATATTGATGAGATGCCTGCACAGCATGCTTACTATTGAAAAATAGTTTGTAAGAGTCTCAGGAAATGTCGAACTGCTTGATGCCGAAAGTGAGAAGGCATACATTACAGGAAGCAGGAGACACGCTGCCAGACCACCTGCAAGGAGTGAGTAAAGGCAGAAGTTAAAAAACTTTTTAAGGTATATCTTAAAGCTTCTGTTCCTGTTATACACGAACATGAGCACAACAAAATACAGAACAACGGATATACATATCATAATTGCAATATAATAATTAGTGTAAATGCAGAAGCCGAGACTTATGCAGTAAAGAAGACATTTGTTCTCATTAACGAGGCGCTCAAGACCAAGCATGACCAGCGGAAGCATGACAATACAGTCAAGCCACATGATATTCCAGCTGTATGCGGCAATGAAGCCGGACATTCCGTAGAACATACCAAAAAGAGCAATAGCGCAGCTTTTATTGTTAAAATGCCTGCTGATATAATATGTGAATGCAACACTTGCGAGAGAAGCTTTTATGATAATAATTGCATTCATTATCTCGATGATATATTTTTGCGGGAAAAGAACTATGAGCCAGTTAACGGGACTTGCAAGATAGTATGCATACAATGCAGTGAAGTTGGTGCCCATTCCTATGTCCCATGAATATGAGAGACTTTCACCATGGGCAAGCTTGCGCCAGAGTTCCTTGAAGAATGGCGCGTACTGGTGGTACATGTCCGAACGCAGATAGCAGTTATCTCCGAAAGGGTATATCTCACGTACATAATAAAGTGCCATGAACATTATAAGAGGAATTAAAAAGGCAACTATATATGTAAGGTTGCCATGTGGAATCCTCTCGTCATCCTCGTCTATGAGATTAAAATGAAATGAAAACTTCTTCATCGATGCCTCCTTATAGATTATTTATTCTTGAATATAAAGAACTTGCTGAGTACATAATTGATTATTACCACAAATACATTGCTTATAATCTTCGCAAGAAGACTGTTCATGCCAAGGAGTACAATTGCAACGAACATAAACCCTTCATCGAAAGCAAGTGAGAGAAGTCTTGCGATTACAAATCCTGTAAGTTCTGCCATTACTACTTTAAAAGCCATGCTTTTGCTTTCAAAGACAAAAAGCTTGTTAGTTACAAAAGCAAATGCAACAGAAATAACCCATGCTATAACATTGCCTACAAGGGATGCGGCATCTTCAGACATTATAAATGCAAGTTCGCGTTCGGCAAACCAGAAGACAACAATATTGATTATTGTTGTGAGTACACCGAAAATTAAATAGCTTATAGTTTCTTTGTTCAGAAATTTTTTGATAAGATTGTTGATTTTATCATTCATATTTTATATAACCATGCCTTTCCAATACATGCTTTCCATTGTACTATATCGCTAACTTAGTGTAAATATTTTTTTGGGTTTTGCAGGCAAAATCTGTTGTAAATCTCTTGCAAAATCACTTGTAATATGAAGCTGATTCATATAAAATGAAATAAGCATAAAGGGGCTTCTACCGGAGAAGGTGGGAGAATATGCATAAAACTAACAAATTAATAATTTTTGCACTGGCAGTTCTTATATGCGGAAGCATATACTATATGTCAGATTATATGCCGGACTACAGGCCGGAGAGCATGACTGGAATGCCGGATGCTGGTACAACGGACGCTGAGCTGCAGAACGGTAAGAACGATACGGCTTCGCAGGAATCACAGCCGGAACTTATATATGTTTATGTGTGCGGAAGTGTCAATGAACCGGGCGTTTATGAAGTGAGGGAAGGCTCAAGGGTGCATGAACTGATAGCACTTGCAGGAGGCTTTGCAGAGGACGCGTACACTCTGTCGGTTTCAATGGCTAAGCCTGTCACTGACGGACAGACCTTGTATGTTCCGCATCTGGATGAAGCAGAAGACGATGTGGCAGGAAGCAGATTATCCGGAAGTGTAACCGGTGATGATGACATTTATGGACAGAAGACAAAGATTAACATTAACACGGCATCTGTTGAACAGCTGATGACACTTAAGGGAATTGGGGAGTCAAGGGCAAGAGATATAGTAGATTACAGAACGCGCAACGGAAGTTTCAAGAAGACGGAGGATGTCATGAAAGTAAGCGGAATAAAGGAAGCCGCGTACTCAAAGATTAAAGATGATATCTGTGTAAAGTGACCGGAATTCGGAATTATATATTTAATTATGAAAATTGGAGAATCAGATGGCAAGGAAGATTTTGGTAGTAGATGATGAAAAATTAATCGTAAAAGGAATACGCTTCAGCCTTTTACAGGATGGAATGGAAGTTGACTGTGCTTATGATGGCGAGGAAGCACTTGAGATGATCAAAACCAACACATATGACATGGTGCTGCTTGATCTGATGCTGCCAAAGATAGACGGAATTGCAGTATGCCAGCAGGTAAGGGAGTTCTCCAATGTACCGATAATTATGCTTACGGCTAAGGGCGATGATATGGATAAGATTCTCGGATTGGAATATGGTGCCGATGATTATATAACGAAGCCGTTTAACATTCTCGAGGTTAAAGCAAGAATGAAGGCAATATTCAGAAGAAGCGGTGGAAGTGAGAGTGAGGGCAGACAAAGCGAGGCCGCACGTAAGGTAATCAGTTCAGGAAGTTTTAAGCTTGATTGCGATGCAAGAACGCTTCAGATAAGCGGAAGAGAGATATATCTTACAGCCAAGGAATTTGATCTTATGGAACTGCTTGCATCTAATCCCGGCAAAGTGTATTCAAGAGAGTCGCTTCTTAATACAGTCTGGGGGTATGATTATCCGGGAGATGTAAGAACGGTTGATGTACATGTAAGAAGACTGCGCGAGAAGGTTGAACCTAACGCAAGCGATCCTAAATATATACAGACAAAGTGGGGAGTAGGCTATTATTTTGGGCAGAATTAAGACCATTATTGGTAAAATCAAAAAGTTTATCCATAGTATGAGATTTGGCATATTTGCTGTGATACTCATACTTGGTTCTATACCGATGACTGTACTTGAACATTCCATGCATGCTTATTACAGGTCAGCGATGATTAATAATACGCAGGCACAGCTTCAGGTACAGGCTGTTGCACTGGCCGGAGAGATTGGCAAGTATCAGGATAAGACATTTACATCAACCGGTTCTTATGAGGCTGTCATAAGACAGTATTCTACATTCAGTGATTCACGGATTCTTCTTGTTAATTACGGATATGTTATTGCATATGATTCATATGCTTTTGAGAGCGGCAAGACAATTGTATCTGAGAATGTTATCAAAGCGTTTACAACGAAAAAAACTATTTCTGCGTATAACAAAGCAGCAGGAAGCATAGAGATAATGACTCCTGTTCTGGATGACAATAAGAATGCATATGCAGTTGTTGTTATGTCAACAGATGTAAGTGAAGCTCTTAATTATACTGATGATGTGCTGCAGAAGATATACATAATCAAGGTTTCGGCAATAACAATGCTCATTATTATTGCATTTATCATATCCGGGATACTTGTGCGTCCCATAGGCAATGTTACGCACCAGGTCAACGATATAGCGATGGGACATTATGACCGCAGAATCAGGAAGGGAGCGTATAGCGAGCTTTCGGACATGACATCGGGCTTTAACGACATACTTGATAAGATGAATAATCTTGACGAGTCACGGCAGGAATTTGTGTCTAATGTATCACATGAACTTAAGACACCTATCACATCAATGAAGGTACTGGCAGATTCACTTAATACGCAGGAAGATGTCCCTGTTGAACTTTACCGGGAATTTATGGCAGATATTGTTGAAGAGATTGACAGAGAGAGTAAGATAATTGATGATCTCCTATCGCTTGTTAAGATGGATAAGTCTTCAATGACGCTTAATATTTCTTCGGTTAATATTAATGAGCTTCTTGAGCTTATACTTAAGAGACTTAAGCCGATTGCCCAGAAGAAGAATATAGAGCTCCTTTTTGAAAGCTTCAGGCCCGTTGTTGCCGAGATTGATGAGGTTAAGTTTACGATTGCCATATCCAATCTTGTGGAGAATGCAATCAAATACAATCGTGACGACGGCTGGGTGCATGTATCACTGAATGCGGATCACAGATATTTTTATGTGCGTGTGGAGGATAACGGAATAGGTATCCCTCAGGAGAGCCAGAAGATGGTGTTTGAGAGATTCTACCGTGTTGATAAGGCACGTTCAAGACAGACAGGCGGGACAGGACTCGGACTTTCGATTGTACGTAATGCGGTTCTTATGCACCATGGGGCAATAAGGCTTCACAGTGAAGAAGACGTGGGAACTACATTTACGGTGAGAATACCGCTAAATTACGTACCCGAATAGATGGCAGGAGGCAGTTGTGAAAAGTCATAATATTAATATATTGAATACATGCAAAAAAATGCTGGCCGTTCTGTCGGTATGTGTGTTTATTACAGTATCATTGACAGGCTGCGGGGCATCATCGTCAAAGAATCAGTTCACAATATACTATGTTAATCAGGAACACACGGCATTGGCCGAATACAAGACAAAGCTTGACGAATCTGCAGATGCACAGGCGCTTGTTAATGAGATGGATAAGGCAAGAAAGAAAAGTACATTTATTCCGGCAAGACCTGCATATGTCAAAGTGGATCATGTACAGACAGATGGTCAGAATGTATATATATATTATACGGATACATATAAGTCAATGGATAATGCAACGGAAGTGCTTTACCGTGCAGCAGTTGTTAAGACACTTACGCAGCTTCCGGAAGTTGACCATGTTACGTTCTATGTAGATGGTGCACCTGCAACATATGCTGATGGAACTGTGATAGGAATGATGAGCGCAGATGATTTTGTTGAAGCATCAGGGAGTAACTCGGCAGATATACAGTCAGCCGATATAAAGCTTTATTTTGCTAATGCTAAGGGCGATAAGCTTATACCGATGGATATGAACGTAACATATAATAAGAATGTCCCGATTGAAAGAGTAGTGGTCGAGCAGCTCATAAACGGACCGGGGATTTCCGGATATTACAGGACACTTCCTGCCAATGTAAAGCTTCTTGGAATATCTGTTACCGACGGAACATGCTATGTTAATCTTGATTCTACATTCATAGACGGTATGGTTAACGCAGCAGAGATGGTTCCGGTATATTCAATCGTGAATTCACTGTGTGACATTCCGCAGATTGACCGCGTACAGATTCTGATTAACGGGGAATCCAACAGAATGTACAGGGAGAGCATTTCGCTTGAGACAAAGTTTACAAATAATGAAGATATAGTGCAGAAGACAGGGGAGTAGATCTGCAGCATATACATAACTGCCTGCACATAAAAAGGGGGAATGTTAATGATAAAACGCCCGCTTGTATGGATGGCACTCGCACAGATTACCGGAATAGCGGGTGCTGTCTTTGACATGATGTGGCTTCCATCAGCATTTGCAATCATGGTAATTATATCAGCGGTAATGCGTCCGTGCCATGATTTGTATTTATCAGGACGGCGCAGCAGGGCCGAAAAAAGCGATATTGCCGGTCACTTCGGCAATAGTAATTGCGGCAATATTATTACAACAGTCTTAATTCTAATATTTATCTTTGCCGGAGCGCATACAGCGCAAAGGCGTATGAACACAACATATCCGGAAGATATATCACAGATTTCGGGTAAAGTCACCAAAATCCGCAACAAATCCTCAGGAAAACAGATTCAGATTTCATGCAGTTATGCAGACAGAAGAAAAACAATATGCAGAGCGGGCACGCATTATAATCTCATTGTATATGTGCCATATGGTACGGAAGAGTGTGGCGAAGGAGATACCATAATTGTGTCAGGCAGGCTTTCGGATTTTGACAGTGCAATGAATCCGGGAGAATTTGATGCAAAAAAATACTATGCTTCACTTAATGTAAATGGGAAAGTAAATGCAGATAGCATTAGTGTAATACGGCATAATGAAAACAGGTTACTTGGGCTGATATTCGCCGTGAAGGCTGTGATGCAGCAGTCAATAACAAAATGCTCGGAGGCGGAAGATGCAGGAATAGTCATGTCGATGATTCTGGGAGACAAGTCAGAACTTGACAGCGCGATTAATGTCCTGTACCAAAGAAGTGGAATAGCACATATACTTGCAATAAGCGGTGTTAAGACTCTAAAGTTGGATATCCCCCTAGTGCCTGAAACCCGCATAAAATGGGCGTTTGTGCCTCTACATATCGCTATAATTTACATTCTAAAACTGTGCTTAGACGAGGAAATTATTCCCCGTTGTCGTTTCCCTTGTTCAAGGGGGTATCACAAAAAACATATAAATTGGCAAAAGAAGCAATAATTTAGCGGAAGTTAATCTTACCGCAAAAGCCTAATAAATCAGCAAAAGGAGAAGAAGCCTATGGCATATAAAAAATATAGAGAAATGAAAGTTTACGAAGCAAGCGGATACCAGTACAAAAGGACACCAAGCATTGTACTTAAGGGACAGTGGCTGTCGGAGTTGGGATTTGACATCGGAGAGCAGATTGAAGTGAAGTGCGAGGATGGCCGTTTGATTATAACTAAAGCAAATGAAATATGGGGCATAAATTAGCTTGCAACTATTCGCAATCTCGAATATAATAATCTTAATATCATTTGTTGGAATTGATGGAGGAAAACGAATGGATTATTTATCATCAGCGGAAATAGCAAAAAAATGGAATGTTTCGCAAAGAAGAGTTGCAGTATTTTGCAAGGAAGGCAGAGTTAAAGGCGCTGTTCTTATCGGGCGAATGTGGATGATACCAAAGGATGCAGAAAAACCGATAGATCCAAGACGTATAATGAATAAAGAGGAAGATCTGTCTGATATTATAAATGACGGAGGAAAAGAGAATGGTTGATACCAAAAAGGAACAAGAACGAGAGGAACTTCATCGTGCAATATGGGCGATTGCAGATGAACTGCGTGGAGCAGTTGATGGCTGGGATTTCAAAAATTATGTTCTTGGAACGATGTTTTATCGTTATATTTCCGAAAACTTGTGTAATTACATAAACAATGGTGAAATTGATGCGGGCAACACGGATTTTGATTTTGCAAAAATGCCGGATGAGGATGCAGAAGAAGCAAGAGCGGGATTGGTAGAAGAAAAAGGTTTTTTTATCCTTCCAAGTGAGCTTTTCTGTAATGTCCGTGCCAAGGCTGTAAATGATGAAAATTTAAATGAAACACTGGAGCGCGTGTTCCGTCACATCGAAGAATCAGCAAAAGGCAGTGAGGCAGAGAGTGACTTTGCCGGATTGTTCGATGACTATGATGTAAACAGCAATAAACTGGGGTCTACAGTTGCAAAGCGAAATGAAAAACTTGTTAAACTGTTGAATGGTGTAGGAGAGATGAATCTAGGAGATGTGAAGGATCATTCCATTGATGCCTTCGGAGATGCGTATGAGTATCTTATGACTATGTATGCATCAAATGCCGGAAAATCTGGTGGGGAATTCTTTACTCCGGCAGATGTATCCGAATTGCTTACACGGCTTGGAACTGTAGGTAAAACAGAAATCAATAAGGTATATGATCCTGCTTGTGGTTCGGGTTCATTGCTTTTGAAGGCTGAGAAAATTCTGGGAAAAGATGCTATCCGTAATGGCTTTTATGGGCAGGAAATCAATATCACAACCTACAATTTGTGCCGTATTAATATGTTTCTGCATGATGTGGGATTTGATAAATTTGATATTGCCTGTGAAGATACACTGCTCAGTCCGCAACATTGGGATGATGAGCCATTTGAGCTGATCGTGTCTAATCCGCCTTATTCTATCAAATGGGCGGGAGACGAAAATCCATTGCTCATCAATGATCCTCGCTTTGCTCCGGCTGGAGTTCTGGCACCTAAGAGTAAAGCGGATATGGCGTTTATTATGCACAGTTTATCATGGCTTGCTTCTAATGGAACTGCTGCCATTGTATGTTTTCCAGGAATTATGTACCGTGGCGGTGCAGAGCAGAAAATCCGTAAATATCTGGTAGACAATAACTATATCGACTGTATTATTCAGTTGCCGAGTAACCTGTTCTTTGGAACTTCGATTGCGACTTGTATCATGGTAATGAAAAAGAATAAGACAGACAACAAGACCCTGTTTATTGATGCCACAAGTGAATGCGTGAAGGTGACTAACAATAATAAGCTGACACCAGAGAACATTGATCGGATTGTAGATGTGTTTGCTAAGCGTGAAGAAATGGAACATTTTGCACATTTGGCAAGCTATGAAGAAGTCTCTGGCAATGATTATAATTTGTCTGTATCTACGTATGTTGAAGCAGAAGATACAAGAGAGAAAATTGACATTGTGAAACTTAATGCGGAAATCAAAGAAATTGTTGCCCGTGAGCAAGTGCTCCGTGATGAGATTGATAAAATCATCGCAGAAATCGAGGTGAACTCATGAGTACAAAAGAATTAAAAGTGTCTTTTAATGCCCCGTTAAATGAACTTGACACGGAAGTGCAGACATATGGATGCAGAGCAAATAACCCAGATATATGTGCTAATAATTCCATTACAAATATTTGTGCTTTTACATCTGAAGATGGTATTTGTAGAAAGCCGTCTCGTGCATGGAAAAAACAATATCATAAATTAAGTGGAGGACAGAAAAATGAGTAAAATTGATGATTTGATTCAAGAATTCTGTCCTGACGGAGTTGAATATAAACCAATAAAAAAATTGGCAGAAGTTGGAACTGGAAGCAGTAATGGCAATGAAGCACAGGAAGATGGAAAGTATCCATTTTTTATACGTTCACAAACTGTGAAAAGAAAAAATGAATGGGAATATGATGAAGAAGCAATTATTATACCTGGAGAAGGTGGGATTGGAGAAATATACCATTATGTGAATGGCAAATATGCTATTCATCAAAGGGTGTATCGTATACATTTTACTGATAATTCAGTTGATGTTAAGTTCGCTTATCATTATTTTCGCGCTTTTTTTAAGAATTTTATTATGCGTAAGGCCGTAAGTGCGACCGTGAAATCTATAAGAAAGCCTATGATAGAGGAGTTTATGCTCCCTGTACCTCCTCTGGAGGTACAACGTGAAATAGTCCATATTTTGGACTCTTTCACGTTACTTACAGCCGAGCTTACAGCCGAGCTTACAGCTCGGAAGAAACAGTATAGTTATTACAGAGACACTTTAATACAAAAAGAGTGTAAATCTGAAAAAGTTAAGCTGAATACTGTTTGTGAAATTTATGACGGAACACATCAAACACCAAAATATACTAACGGTGGAATACCATTTGTGAGTGTAGAAAACATTGATGATTTGTATGGAACACAAAAATTCATTTCGACAGAGGCTTATGCGAAATATAAAATTAAACCCCGCATAGGTGATGTTTTTATGACAAGGATTACTGCAGGGATTATTGGAAAATGTACAGTAGTAGAGCGAAATGATGATTTAGCTTATTATGTTTCGCTGGCATTGTTGCGTCCAAATGCAGATATTCTTGATAGCAAATATTTGAAGTATTATTTGGAAAGTGTTTGGGGCAGAAGAGAATTAAGTAAATGGATTTTGTGGGATGCAACACCTACAAAAATAAATAAGGATGATATTGGAAGAGTGCTTATTTCTGTTCCACCGCTTGATACGCAAAAAAGGTTGGTACAGGTAATCGAACATTTTGATGTTATTTGTACTGACTTGAATATTGGCTTGCCAGGCGAAATCGAAGCACGCCAGAAGCAATATGAATATTATCGAGATTTGCTCTTGACATTTGCTGAAACAGGCAGCACGCTCATGACAGACAGACAGACAGACAGACAGACAGACAGACAGACAGACAGACAGACAGACGGACAGACAGACAGAGCTGAGTGCAATTAAGCTCATTCAATATGTGTTTGGTTATGTTACACTGCCAATGGGAAGTTTATTTGATTTCCGTAATGGATTGAGTAAAGGAAAAGATTTCTTTGGTTCAGGTATTCCTTTTATCCGATATACGGATGTTTATAATAACAGATTTCTTAACGGAGAGGATATTACCGCACTGGTTGAATGCACTCCTGCAGAAATTGAAAAGTTGGGAGTTCACCGTGGAGATGTGTTTTTTACCAGAACGTCAGAGACAGCAGAAGATGTTGGTTGGTCATCGGTAATGCTTGATGATATTGGCGATTGTGTATTTAATGGATTTACCATTAAAGCAACTCCAAAAACAAATTATCTGTTGCCGGAATATTGTGCATTTTGTTTTTCTACGGAAGATTTCCGAAAGTATGTTACAAGCCATTGCGCATTTACAACAAGAGCATCCTTAACAGGAAAAACGATTGCTGAGTATCAGCTTGCTATTCCGAGCATAGAAAAACAATGGGAAATTGTGAAGGTGTTGAATAAATTTCATAGTATTTGCAATGACCTGTCCGCAGGACTTCCGGCAGAAATCGAAGCACGCCAGAAGCAGTATGAATATTACAGGGATAAGCTATTATCCTTTAAAGAATTACCAAAGTAAGGAGGCGAGGATGTGCCGTACTTTAATATTGTAGCGGAGACATCGGAGAATACCGTTGTCACAGAATATGAGCCAGTCAAGAAGCGTTCTGACAGTTACCAGAGCGAAGCAGCACTGGAGCAGGAGTTTATCCGTCTGCTCTGTGAACAGGGATATGAATATCTGCCTATTCACACGGAGAAAGACCTGATTGCCAATCTACGTAAGAAATTAGAGGAACTGAATAACTATCAGTTTTCAGACACAGAGTGGGATGACTTTTTCAAAAATGCTGTTGCCAATCCAAATGAGCATATCGTGGAAAAGACCAGGAAGATGCAGGAGGATAATGTTCAAGTCCTGACTCGTGATGATGGTTCTTCCAAGAATATTACACTCATAGATAAAAAGAACATCCATAACAACAGGCTGCAGGTCATCAATCAGTATGTGATTGGCACGGAAAATGGTGCAAAGCATGACAACCGCTATGATGTTACAGTATTGGTAAACGGTCTGCCTCTTGTGCATATTGAACTGAAACGCAGAGGTGTAGCCATCCGTGAGGCGTTCAATCAGATTAACCGTTACCAGAGGGATTCTTTCTGGGCAGGATGCGGACTGTATGAGTACATTCAGATTTTTGTCATTTCCAATGGTACAAATACAAAGTATTATTCTAACAGCACCAGACGGAATGCGGAAAAGGAGCATGAGAAACGGGGAGCAAGTAAAACCAAGACCAGTAACAGTTTTGAGTTTACCTGCTTCTGGGCAGATGCCAATAACCGTGTGATTCCAGATCTGATTGATTTTACAAAGACTTTTTTCGCAAAGCATACGATTCTGAATATCCTTACGAAGTACTGTATTTTTACATCTGAGGATATGCTGATGGTCATGCGGCCGTACCAGATTACGGCTACGGAGCGAATTCTCAATCGTATCGAAATTGCCAATAATTATAAGAAGTACGGCAGTGTCGAGGGTGGTGGTTACATCTGGCATACCACAGGTTCCGGCAAGACGTTGACTTCGTTCAAGACGGCAAGACTGGCATCGAAGCTGCCTTATATTGATAAGGTGCTGTTTGTGGTTGACCGTAAGGATCTGGACTACCAGACCATGAAAGAATATGACCGTTTTGAAAAAGGGGCAGCTAACAGCAATACTTCGACTACTATATTAAAAAGGCAGTTGGAAGACCTGGACGCACACATCATTATTACTACCATTCAGAAACTGGCTACCTTTATAAAGAAGAATCCGGGCCATGAAGTGTATACGAAACATATCGTTATTATTTTTGATGAGTGCCACCGTAGTCAGTTCGGGGATATGCACACTGCGATTGTGAAGAATTTCAAAAAATATCATCTGTTTGGATTTACAGGAACACCGATTTTCTCTGTTAATTCCGGCAGAGCAAAAAATCCAGAATTCTTTACTACAGGTCAGACCTTTGGAGACCAGCTCCACAGCTACACGATTGTGGATGCTATTAATGATAAAAATGTTCTCCCATTCCGGGTGGATTATATTAAAACGATGGATGTGGAAGAAGAAATCACAGACGAGATGGTCTGGGACATCAACCGTGAAAAGGTTATGATGGCTCCTGAACGAATTCAAATTGTGACACAGTATATACTGGAGCATTTTGACCAGAAGACCTATCGTGGGGATAAAACATACATATATAATACACTGACTAATATCGCCGAGGTGGCTTCTGCCAAACGGGATGAGGTAGAGGAGATTAAGCAAAAACAGCGTATCAGCGGTTTTAATTCTATTTTTGCAGTATCGAGTGTTCCGATGGCAAAACTATATTATCAGGAATTTAAAAAGCAGATGGCAGCAGACCCGACCAAGAAATTGCGTGTCGCAACCATTTTCAGTTATGGTGCAAATGAGGAAGAATCGGATGGTATTCTGGATGAAGAAAATTCAGAGGATACCTCTGCACTCGATCAGCCGTCCAGAGAATTTCTGGAAGAAGCCATCAAGGATTATAATGAAATGTTCCATACGAATTATGATACCTCAAGTGATAAATTCCAAAATTACTATAAAGATGTGTCGCTTCGCATGAAGAACAAGGAACTGGATATTTTGATCGTAGTAAATATGTTCCTGACGGGTTTTGATGCCACAACCATGAATACGTTGTGGGTAGACAAGAATCTGAAAATGCACGGGCTTATACAGGCATTTTCTCGTACCAACCGTATTCTGAATTCCATCAAGACTTTTGGAAATATTGTATGTTTCCGAAATCTGCAAAAGCGAGTGGATAGCGCCATTTCCCTGTTCGGAGACAAGAATGCCGGAGGCATTGTTCTGTTACAGAGCTTTAAGGATTATTATTACGGATATGAATCTGTGGATGGTAAGCCAATGCCGGGGTATGTGGACATGATGGAGGATTTGAATAATAAGTTTCCTTTGTCAGAGCCACAGATTGTCGGAGAACAGAACCAGAAGGATTTTATTGCATTGTTTGGTGCAATTCTCCGTATGAGAAATCTGTTGCTTTCCTTTGATGATTTCAAGGGGAAAGAGCTGATTTCCGAACGTGATTTACAGGATTACCTTGGACGCTATCAGGACTTGCGTGATGAGTGGAAACGCAAGCGTCAGGAAAGCGCGGATATTACGGATGATGTAGTATTTGAGATTGAGCTGATCCGGCAGATAGAAATTAACATTGATTATATTCTCATGCTTGTAAAGAAGTATCATGATACTCATTGCGAAGATAAGGAAGTCCTGATTACCATTAATAAGGCGATTGATGCCAGTCCGGAACTGCGTAGTAAGAAGCAGCTCATTGAAACCTTTATTGCAGGAATCAATGATGTGGATGATGTCATGAATGAATGGCATGAGTATGTGGTGGAACAGCGAGACCATGACCTTAATGCGATTATCACGGAAGAAAAGTTGAAGCCGGAAGATACACGGAAGTTCATGGAGAATGCGTTCCGTGACGGAGAGATCAAAACAGCCGGAACGGATATAGATAAACTTATGCCGCCAATTTCACGCTTTGGCGGTGGTGGCAGAGCCAAGAAGAAACAGGGTGTCATTGACAAGCTGAAGACTTTCTTTGAAAAGTATTTTGGTATTGGTGGTTCATCTACCTTTACTAATTAAAAATTACGGAGGGCTTAAGATATGGCATATGGTAAATCAATAGAACTATTTCTGGTCAATGGCACTGCAGATAGCTTAATAACGGCAGAATTGTCAAACTGGAATGGTAAAGCTATCAAAATTCCACGGATTGAGGTATCTGCATGTAATAGAGACGATATAAAGCAAGCTGGAGTATATTTTTTGTTCTGCAAAGAAGATAACGGGAAAGATTCTGTATATATAGGAGAAGCAGAAAACGTAAAGGAACGATTGGTTCAGCATTTAAGGGATGCACAGGCAGAGAAAGAAAAATATTACTGGAATACAGCTGTTATATTTATTGGAAGAGACCTTAATAAAGCGTTGATTAGGTATCTTGAAAATCGCTTTGTTGAAATTGCAAGAAAGTGTAATAGATATGAGGTTCTCACAAAAAACACATATAAAAATACTGTGCTAAAAGAATCCCAAGTTGCAAGTATGGAAGAATTTGTTGATAATGTAAAAGTACTAATTAATGCACTTGGCTATAAGGTATTGGATGCATATACTAATGCTATTCCAAAAGAAGATGCAGTTGGTGAAACGGAGAAAAAAGAAGATTTAAAACTATATCTGGAGCGTGTCATAAAAAATATAGGAAAAATTGAGGCACAGGGAACTATCACATCTGAAGGATTTATTGTACTAAAAGGAAGCCAAATATCTCCAGTAGATGATAGCACTGTTCCTGACACAATAAAAGAGCAAAGACGTACCAGTAATATTGTAGATGGTATATTGCAGGATGATATGCTTTTTTCAAGTCCATCAGGTGCTGCGATGTTTGTTGTTGGTAAAAGTGATAATGGATTGACTCGATGGAAAGATGAAAATGGTCGCACTTTAAAGGAAATTGAAAACTGTGAAATAATGAATGAAAATTAGTATTTTGTAAGCAGAAGGTGACAGCAGTATGGTTATTTGTCCAAAATGCAGATCAGATAGGACTGCACCAATATTATATGGTTATCCGTCCCATGAAGCTTTTGAAGCTGAAGAGCGGGGAGAACTTATCCTGGGTGGATGTGAGATGATAGATGGAATGCCACACGAGGATTATGGTTGCCTTGACTGTGGATACCGATGGTCAAAGGAACTGCTCCCAGCTACTCAGATTACAAAAATACGCTATAAGGTTGTGGAGAATGGTCCGTGCACGATAGATTTCCAACAGTCGTGGGTATATGAAATATATCCTGATGGAAGGTGTAAAGAATATACATACCAAGGACAGAATCGTAAATATCAGTTTAAGATGGAAGAGAAGGTATCTGAAAAGAAGGTATACAGACTTGTATGCAGTCTGCAGAAAATCATAGGAGCTCCATTATGGGAGAAGAATGTTGTTGAAGGACAGGTGTGCGACGGTTGTAGTTTTAACCTTCAGATAACTTATGCTGATAAGCGGAAAGAAATAATAAATGGTGATGTTGCCGGAGGTACGTTTGATTCCATATTGGAGAAATTTGTCTGCAGTATCTTTGGAAGACGATTTACAACTTGACAAATCGAACAAGTGTTCTTATAATAAAATCATCGCTACGTTAGGATACATATCGCAGAGTAACACTATCAGGTTGGTTCACTTTCCCTTGACTGACCGCAGTATTAGGAGGCGATGGTTACATGACATTTGAAATCGGTTCGACAGCTTATATTGTCGAGAGCAACCGGATCATCCGTGAAGTGACTATAGTTAAGCGGAACGGAGATTTTTATATAATCCGGTTTGGCACAAGAGGCGGCATCCAAGTGAGAAGCAACAGGCTTTTTGCAAGCTATGAAGATGCGGATTCTTCCATACATAAAAAGATAGAAAAAAGGACGGGATATCGTTCTCCATATGACTACATACACTAAAGTAAATGGAAGGGGATAATTTTGCAAAAAAATATGATTGACAATCCCCTTCAAATTTTATATACTTTAGTTAGCAAGTTAGCGAACAAGCAAGCGTGCTAATGAATGAACACCGATATAAAAAGTGAAAATGCGAAAAAGTAAAAAAGCGAAAAACAAAGCGAAAACGAAAAGAAAAGTGAAAACAAAGAAAAGGTGAAAATTATGATGTATGCGAATTTTGGAGAATTTATAAGCAAGAAGAGAGTTGAAAAGAAAATCACACTGAGAAAAATGGCTGATATGTTAGGTGTATCCGCACCGTTTTTAACTGATGTAGAAAAAGACAGACGCAACCCCTTCGATATGGAAAAACTTACACAACTCGCACAGATACTGAATTTGTCAAAAGAAGAAAACGCACAGATGCTTGACCTTGCTGGAAAGAAGAGAAATGCCGTAGCACCAGACCTTCCAGAATATATTATGGAACGGGACTATGTCAGTGCAGCTTTGAGGACAGCAAGGGACTTGGATGCAGGAGAAGAAGAATGGAACCAGTTTGTCGAGGAACTGAGAAAGCGAAAGGGGTAAGAACCTATATATGTATAGACCTGAAATTAAAAGAAAGAAATCTGGGGCACCAGTGTTAAGCAGAAAAGAGATTGATGTTATCGGACAGAATATTGTCGGGGATTTTATGCCGGAAGCATTAAAATCTCCACAGGAAATAGATATCGATTTGTTGGCACAGGATTATCTGGGAATGGATCAGGATTTTCAGTACCTGTCGCACTGCGGTGTTTATCTTGGGATGACGGTGTTCAATGACACGGACAAAGTACCCGTGTATGATCCGCAGAATAACTGTGCAGATTATATCAGCGCAAAAGCACATACCGTGATAATCGATAAGATGCTCTTGGAAGAAAATCAGGAACACAGATATCGTTTTACGATGGGACACGAGGCAGGGCATGAGTTTTTACATAAAGAATATTTTGCCTATGATCCTGACCAGATAACACTGTTTGACCTGATGGGAGAAACTCCGGCACCAATGGTTCAGTGCCGTGTGGACACAAAGAAGATGGACTGCCGGACATCGAAAAGCTGGACAGACAGGGACTGGATGGAGTGGCAGGCGAATGCGTTATCATCTGCAGTTCTGATGCCTGTTTCAATGGTGCGGATGGTAGCTGAAAATTTTAAGCGGCCCGGACTACATCAGATTTTTTGTCATTATGCACTGGCTGAAGAAGTGGCTTCCGTATTTAATGTCTCATTTGAAGCAGCAGGATACAGACTGAAACAGCTTGGATATATTCCACAGGAGGCACAACTGAGTACAGATATCCTTAACATGATTTCTTTTGATTTGGCTTGTAATTACTAGCAGAAGGTTGAAGTATGCGGATTACAGAATGATCCGCATATTTTTTTACCCTAGGTGTTAGCAAATTAGCGAACAAATGAACACAAAGAAAATATAAATATTATATTACTTCATGGAATATATTACAGGGTTAATCAGTATAACACAATAATATAGGTTTCAGAATAAGATATGAAGAAATCTAAAAAATATGAATACTTTTTGTTATAACTTTTCGACACAGCACATATGATAAAAAGAAAAATGTCAGATTATGGAAAGAAGGTGAGAACACATGGCAGATGGAGTAATACATAGATGCACCAAGGAATGCCCATACAACAAAAAATGTTTTGTATGCAAAACAGAGGCGGAAGTATCAGGGAATGTTGTGGTGCTTCATAAATGTGCAGTTACGAAAGAGGATATTCCGATTCAGATAGGAAAAGCAGAAAATGCCTGTGTTTTATGATGGGCAGAACAGTAAACTTAATAATCGGACTAGCTTGTAAAGACAGCCACTAGGATGTGCTGATATTACAGTAGCCTACGAAACAGGGATGTTAGTAGAATGCTGTAAAAAATCAGGGATTCTAGTGGCTTTCTTAAAGTCAGCTATTTTTAGCCAACAGCCTGTTTATGTGACAGACTGTTGGCTTTTTTGTTTCAAAAAAATGGAAAGCTGACGGATTAGGTTAATTACACAGATAATTTTCTCCATTGCAGTGAACAAAGAATTAAAGATTTTCAGGAACAAAAGGGAGAACAAGTATATAGATACCTGATTACGATACGCATTTGGGTAGTATGGATGTTCTTCTGACCGATGAGATTCAGTTCAGCATTGGAGATAAAAATACCTAACCTTATATATTCTCCGTTTGAAAAATTCAAAACACGATTTTTTTCAAAATAAAAAAGCGAATAAAGAGAAGAAGGTAATAGGAAAAAATTTCAAGAAAAAAATCGAATAGGAAATTAGTCTTCCTATTTGGATTTTATATTTCTATCAGACAAGGACGAAGGGAGGTGAAAAGCTGTGAGTGCAAATGAGCGAAGAGCTGAGATCATGCGAATCATGGTCGCACGAAGACAAGAGAATATGCAGGTTTTAGCTGCTGAGCTTGGTGTTACGGATAGAACTATCCGAAATGACATTCTTGTGCTTACAGCTGAGTATCCTCTTGAAACTACTAGAGGTAACGGAGGCGGTGTCCGTATCGCTGACTGGTATCATCCACATAAAAATATTTTTTCACAGGATCAGATTTCGGTTTTGGAACAGTTGATGGACAAGGCTGATGATGAACAGAAAAAAGTGCTTGACCAGATGCTCCGTGAATACGGCTCTAACAAGTATAGTCCTGCAGTCTAGGACAGGCGGATGACGATCTGCCATCCAAGTACATTATTGACGAGTACCCACGGCCATGAGAGCCGAATGTGAAAGGATGATTTTA
>OHME01000291.1_pt1 | contig 38041 bp, 52 predicted proteins | sample 1569201 | NCBI WGS metagenome assembly OHME01 (sample SAMEA3879587, study PRJEB24766) | human gut metagenome | biome: human-associated habitat; feature: feces | place: USA | collected 1985/1987
CGGGAAACCTCCTGCCAGTCGATCGAGACGCTTGCCCAGTTGCGCGATCCAGTGTCCATGTCGTGCGATGTGTCGATCGTTGCGAGGATCAGATCGCCGAACGGGAAGCGCAGCCACACGTCCCCGTTGTGGTTCTCAAGCTCGATGAACGCAGCAAGGCTTGCCAGATCGCCATCGCCAAGAACATCGCGAAATGCCCAAACGTCAGCCTTAGCCGTGTTCTCCCTTGTCTTGTGGGTTCCGTAAAAAACCTTCGGTAGCTTCGAGCTTGCAACGGTTCTGATTACCTTCTCGCCCTTAACGCCATCGGGGTTGCTCAGGTTCCTGCGCATCTTCGCAACCTTGGCGTTCCCCGCGCCGTAGTTCACGCAAAGGAAGCCGTTTGAAGGAACCTTCACCGTCTGCGAAGCTTCGGCAACCGCGCCAGAAGCAGCGTAGGCAACGACACGGTACGTGATCGGCTTGTCCAAAGGCGGCAGAACATCAACGAAGCTTTGCCCATCGTATAGCGTGTCTGCCACGAGCTCACCATCGCGGAACACGTTGAAATGCTCGGTTGCAACGGCGTTGAGGGTGTCGTAAACGGTGACCTCGTTCGAGTGCGTGTCCGGATCGAGCATCACGGAGAACACGGGATCGGCGGGGGGCGTGTAATCGACAGCGAAGGTAGCGGAAGCAACCGCTTGAAGGCTCGTTGTGGACACCGCCAAAACCTCGACCGTGTACGTGCGCTGATGAACGGGCGTGAAGTCCGTAGGCTTGATCTCTACCGATGTGTCAGCTCCCTCTAACCGCTCGTAGTACACAACCACGCCGTCATCGTTTACGAAAGACACGGAATAGTAAGCCTGCGTGCCGCTTGCGTCCTCGTAGTCCCACGACACGGAGACGGGAACCTCGGTGATCTTCTCCGCAACGCTTACGGTAATCTGAGGTGCCGTTCTGATGAAGAAGGTGATCGCTGCGCTCCACGCAGACCACGCATTCTCAGCCGTCCCCCCGCCATCGTATGCGCCCTTTGTGCGAACCTGCCACGTGATGTTCTTGTTCACCGTTGCATCGGTGATGACGTTGAGCAGCAGGTACGATTCCGTGGTTAGCGTCACCGTCTGCCAATCGGTTTCCGTGTCAGCTCGCCACCGAACCTGAGCGCCCGTCTGCTCGCTGCCGTCCTGCGGATTGTGGGCGAACCTCAGCGTTGGGTTGCCGTCAGAGATATTGAGAGTATCGCCGTTCAAAGGGGAGATAATCGTTGGCACCGCCGGTGCTTGAAGGCTCGTGATGAACTCCGATACGTCAGACCAGCCAGAGTATCCGTCTGCGTTCTCGTATCGAACTCTGTAGGCGAACGTTCCCGCGCCAACCGAATCGCTGTAGCTCGTGACAACGTTCGAAGCGTTTAGAACAGTTGCCCAATCGCCGCCGTACTCCATGCGCTGAACCTGCGTTTTGACGGCGTTCGCTGCGTTGTTCTCCCAATCAACGTTGATGATCCCAGCCTTGCCGCGAGAGACGTTCGGCTTGCCAGGCTTGGAAGGAGGGCGAAGGATCGCGGCGCCGACCCAGACGTTTACCGAAGCGGTGCGCTGCTCGTCCTTGCCCGATGCGCCGTAGCCGTTGACTACCTCCTTCTTGATCAGACAGGAGCATGTGACGTTGCGACCGTTCCTCTGGCGATCAACGGTAACGCGCTTGTCGATCCAGCCGAAGTTCCCAGCACCGTAGCGCGAGAACACCACATCGGTAGTGGTGCCGACTTCCCTGCCGTCAACGTAGATTCTGATTCGCCGCCCGTACTGCGTGATCCTCCACGCGTTGCAGCAGCCTTGGATTCTGATAACAGCCTTCTTGTCGGTCTGGCTCTCGACCCAGGCGTTGACATACGCCCTGGTCTTGCCGCCGTGCCACTCAACGATCCATGAGCTGTATGCGTCAGCCACGGTATCCACCTGCCTTCATGATCGCACGGGCAAGCTCGCCCATGTCGTGAACCTGCTCAGCGTCATCGCACTTTATTACGATGTCACCGCTGAACGTGTAACTGTTGTTTGTCGCGGTGTTGTTGTTTGTCGTGCTCACCGCACCGCTTCCAACCGCCGCCGTTGCTGGGACGGTTTGCAGGCACCCAAGCGTCTTGCTGCTCGCGTACCAATCGAAGCCGCCCTTAACGTCAGATGCGAAGCCTTTGACGCTGTCTACGATTGCGCCCATCGGGTCGTTGCGCTCGTAGCCGATCTCCAAGCCGAGCGCCATGTTCTTACCGATAAGGTCACGCATAAGGCGCGATGGCGAGTGAATGCCGAGGAACGACTTCACGTTGTCGATGGCGTTCCTCACGCCGCCTAACAGCGTGTTGGCAATGCTCCCGATATTGCTCTGAATACCGCCAACGATGCCCCTGACGATGTTTGATCCGATGTTCCAAACCATGCCAGGAATCTGGGATAGCGTGTTGACGATGTTTGACATGAACTGCGAGCCTGCGTCCCTAGCCTTCCCCGCCATCTCAGAGACGAAGCTAGCCGCCTTGCCGATGACATCACTCAGGAACGCCCAAACTCGCCCAGGAAGCTGAGAGTAAAACTCAACGATCTTGCCCAGGAACTGAGAGCCGACCTCCTGTGCCTTTCCGATCATCTGAGAAACGAAGTTCGCCACGTTCGACACAACGCTGCAAAGGAACTCCCAAACCCTGCCAGGAAGCTGAGAATAGAAGTCGATGATCGTCTGCACGAACTGCGAGCCTGCGTTGTACGCGTTCTGCACCATCTGCAAAACCCAGTTGACAACGCTATCGATAATCGTCTGCAAGAACGTTCCGATGGCTTCGGGGATCGAAGCGAAAAACTCTATGAAGGAGCTGAACGCTTCTGGGATCGTGACCGTGAAGAAGTTAACGACCGCCCCTGCGAAGCTCGCAATCGTGTTGTCAAGGTTGACGAAGAAGTCAACGATGCCCTGGATTGCGGCGCCGATGAACTCGCCAGCAGCCGAGAACGCCTGGCAGATGCCGTCCCAGATCGCCATTACCGCGTTGCGGAACTCCTCACTGGTGTTCCAAAGGATCGTGATAACGGCGATAGCGCCGACAACTGCCGCGATTGCGATTCCCACGGGACTTGCGATAGCCGCGAACACGCCGCCGAGCATCGGCAGAACGGTTATCACGGTGCCAGCGAGCGAGAGCAATGGACCTATTGCGGCAACGATTCCGAGGATAACGGCGATCGCTGTTTGCCCACCGCTGCCGAGCGATGCGAACCATTGCGCGAAGCCGTTTACCACGGGAGCAAGCGATTTGGCGATGTTGACCAAAGGCTCCCCCAAAGGTTCCAATGCAGCCATAAGCTCACGGAACGCGCTCGTTGCCTGCGCCCCTAGGCTCTGGCTCATTGTGTCCGCCATCTCGCTTGCAGCTCCGTCAACGTCCCCGAAGGTGTCTGAGACGTTCGCAAGCGATTCGATCATCCCCATTGCGTTGTCCTCGCCGAGCGATGACCACGTTTCGGACGCAATCTGCGCCGCCTGGTACTGGTCTGGCATCGACCCAAGCTCGCCCACAACGGCGTTCAGCACGTCCTGAGCTGTTGCGCCGCCCTGCTGGAATGATCGGAACACGTCCTGCGTTCCCTGGCTGAATGCGCCGATTCCCGCTTCCATGCGACCATCGGAGAGTGACGTAAGGAACTCGTTGAGGAAGTCCCCCACCTTATCGAGGTTGTAAGCGCCGTTCGCGGTGCCTGCTTCGAGCAGGCTGAAATACTGGCTTGCGCTCATGCCTGCTTCGCCCCAGCGGACGGAGTATTCCGACAGGTTATCGCCCAGCTCATCGGTGTAGTTCAATCCGCGCTGCATGCCAGCAGCCATGAGGTCGCTTGCTTCCTGCGCCGACAAGCCGAAGCCTTCCATGAGGGCGTTCGTGCCGCGCACGGATTCGCTCACGTCAGCGCCGAAAACATCAGCCATCACAAGCGCGTTCTGCGTTACGACCTCGCAGTCTTTCTGCCATTCCTGCGTGTTGCCGCTGGTGTTCTTGAGCGTTTGGGCGGTATAAGAGAGAGCATCGTTGACCTCGCCGAGCGATTCGCCCCAGCCGTTTGTGTAGATGCCCTGACCGATTCGGGCGAACTCCTCAGCCGTCTCCTTCGGGAGGTTGAGAGAAGCCGCCATCTTGCTTGCAGCAGTATCGAAGTCGGACGCGCTCTTGAAGATAGCCGCCCCCATGCCTGCGATGGGCATTGTCACGTGCTGCGTTACCGTGCCGCCCAGGCTCTTCAACGATCCGCTTAGGGCAGTGGCGTTGGCGCCGCCAGTCTTAAGCTCCTCGAACGTGACCTTGCTTGCAGCGTCCTTAACGTCCGCTAGACCCTGCTTTATCTGCCTGATTCCGCCAGTAACCCCGGCGGCATCGAGGATGGCTTTGATTGTTACGGTGCCGTCAGCCGCCATAGGCTAACCCCTTTTCGCTGATATGCTGAGCGATTTGAAAGCATCGAAGGCAGCCTGCGACTGCCGTTGCATCGAATCCCCAACCCGCACCTGGTCTTTGATCCTGTAGTGTTCTTGGAGCCGCTTGAACCTAGCGACTTCATCTTTGTTGTACTTGGTTGCCTTCGGCGGCTTCGCCGTGCGGTAATAGACCGCCTGCCCGATCGGTGTCTCATAGGGCGCAAGACCGAGCAGCACGGTTAGCTCGCGCAGGGTGCATTGGCTCGCCAGCTCGTCAAAAGAGCGACCGTATGCAGCCATCACCGATGCGCTTATAAGCTCGGAATCGTGCTTGAAGTCGATGACGCGCTCACCGCCTGCATCGCCGCTGTGCGTACCGTCAACGTCCAAGCCGCAAAGCTCCCAAAGCAGCTCGGAGAGAAACGGCTTGAAGCCTGCACCGAGCCGCTTCACCGTTCCCGCAGGGTCGGGGAACAGAAGGCGAAGAAGAATCTCGGCTTTAAGCTCCTCGTAAAGCTCGCCGTCGTTGAAGAGATCGATCACCTTGAGCGATGTTCGCGCATCGGCGAAGACAAGCACCTCTTCGCCGCCGTACAGGAACGCCGTTGGCTTCCTACTGCGCTTGCGCTGCAACATCTGCCAGGTACCTCTCCTTAGCGCCCTTATCAAGCTCGCCGATGACCTCCACGGTTTTCTCGGTGAAGAACGAGATCAGCGGAGCCAGGGCAAAAAGCGCATCGGTTCGGTTGCCGCCAGAAATGTAATCAACGATCTGCTGGTATGCGCCTTCCTCAAGATAGGAATCGATGATCGTCTCATAAAGCTCGTTGGTCTTGGCAACCGCTTCATCCGCAAGCGCCTGGTTGTCCTCATCGATCTCGTTCAGAAGAAGCTCGATCTTCCGCGCATCTCCGAGCAGGGAATGCAGCTTCTGCGCGTTGCCCCATACGCTCGTTGCGCCCATGTCCATCACAAAGGACGGGGAATCAGGGGAATCATCGATCTTGATCTCCTGCTTTGTCTTTTTAAGTCCAATTACGGTTGCCATATGCCGCACCTCGCTATCCGCTTTCCGCACCCGCAGACAAAAAGAACCGCCAGGGGAAGCGGTGCGGTGCTTGCCCCTGACGGCTCTATATCTTTGTGGCTTGTCGCACGGCGTGGCTTAAGAGCCAGACACCGTGACATCTGCCTGAATCGCGATGATCGGGCGAACGCAAGACTTGATCGTTACCTTCGTCTTGCCTGCCTTAACGCCCTTAACCGTGCCGTTAGCGTCAACGGTTGCGATATTCGTGTCCTCGATCGCGTAGGCAACGGCGGGGGAAGCCTTCTCAGGCGTGATGGTCGGGTTCACGCTTGCGGTTTCGCCGACCTTTACCGTTACTGCGGTTGCCTGGATTGCTTCGGGGAACGTGTCGGAATCGCCCTCGGTGAAGCGCGGCATTCCGTTGAAGTGAACCTCGAATCCGAAGTCCGACTTGGCGTTTGGATCGCCGCCCTGCGGATTGATGTTCGCGATGGTGACGATGCCTTCAAGCGTCTGACCGTCTGGGGCGATCCACTTGAAGTCGGTCTTGCGGTCTGCGCCGTAGGCAACCAGGCGGGAAGCGATGAAGTCTTGCGCGGGGTTGCCGTGGATTCGATGCCCCTCGAAGGTGCCTACGATCTGACCGCCAGTGACCTCGGAAGAGGAAAGTCCGTCCCCATCGTAATAGGAATCCTGAGCGACCTCTTCGTTGCCCTCCCACTCAACGGAGTTGATGCCTGCTGCAACGCGCTCCCACGTTGGAGCCGCCGCTTCGGGCGTGGTGTTGATCTCGTAAAGGTTCGCATAGTTCATTGCGAATCCGATGTCCATGTGATTCCTCCTTATCGGCTGTTCGGCACGATCTCGGCAACGAAGCCGACCGCCCAAACGTGATAGCCTGAATCGTCAACCGCTATCTCGTGCGGTTCCGTGTAAATCTCTTGATCGATGCAGCGGAAAGAGCCGTTTGAGCTGGTCAGCGGCATGTGCTCCATCATGTACGCGATTGTTGCGACTTCCTCCATCGCCTGCGCCGCAGATGTCCTGCGGCTCACAACCTGGTACACGTACCGAAGCGTCCGCTCTCCGTTGTAGTAGGCGCTCGAAACCGTTGTTACGATGTGCCGAACAACGATCCCGCTCTTGCCCGTCATGGTGTCGAGCCTGCGGCACTCAGCGTCCGCAAAGCCCCATGCCCTGACAGCGTCCCTTGCTGCGATCGGTAGGTCGATAGTGTGTTTCATCTTGAGAACAGAGCGTCCTTAACGTCTTGAATCCACTGGTCTAGATGGTTTTCCTTAGCCGTCTCGAACCAGTGTCCCGTGGCTTTGGCGTTCTTGGTCGATCCCACGTGGTCGCGCTCGTACATCGCCTGCGCGTACTCCGTTGTCCACGAAACCGAGCCGTCCGAGACATCTACAACCGCAGAATGGCGGAGCGTTCCAGTTCGAACTGGCACGTACTCGTTCGAATCTGCCTTGATGTCATCGAGCAGAACCTTCTTCGCGTTCTCCGACACAAAGCGCCCAAGAAGCTCCTCAGCATCGAACTCGACCTTGAAACGCATCCCATCGCTCATGACAGCTGAATCTCCCAATGGTGTATGCGCGTTCCGAAACCCTTGAACGGGGCAACGGAAGCGGCGGTTAGCCACTCGCCGCCGTCAACCGACACAAGCGAGCCTTCGGGGATCGCGAACGCGCCCTTGCTGGTTGCATCGACCCAAAGCAAGCCTTTAGCGCCATCGACAAGGCGGTACTCGTCACGCACCATCGCGGAAACGCCCTCGAACCGCACGTTCTCGATCGTCTCAGGCTCGCCGTACTCGCCGCCGAAATCGCTCTCAACAGGCTTGCGAACCCGGATGCTCGATGTGCGCACCGATATTGGAATTGGCGGGATCATCGGATCATCCCCTTGAACAGCAAGCCAGATCCTACAAGCTCGCGCCTTGCCGCATCTGCCACGGCTTGCGTGGCTTCGGAGTAGCCGCCGCCGCTCACGCTGAAAGAGCCGAGCGTGAACCCAGCTCCTGCGAAACCACCGTTCAACGACGCCGCCGAGATGGCGGCGCATACGGCGTTGCAGTGCGCTTGAGCAGTTGCATCGTCCGGCTCGTTCGGGAACTCCAGGTCACGCACCATGGCACACGCCTGTGGAAGCAGCTGCATGAAGGCACCCTCCTGCAGCGTGCCGCCCCAAGCCTCGAACTCCGCGTATGTCGGGTCGTATGCTCCCATGGGGCCTATTGCCCCTTGGTGCCAGCAGCCGAAGGCCGAGCCTTAGGCTTGCACTTTGGGGATGGCGTTCCGTTGCTTCCTACGATTGTCGACATAAACCCCTCCTAAGCTGCAGGGACGGAAGCGTAAATCTTGTCCTTCTTGTTCTTGAGCACGAGAAGGTCATGGAACACGCGATACTGCCAAAGATGCGCATCGCGCTTCTGGTTTACCGCAGGGGCGAAGTAGCGAAGCGTCTGGTGCTTCTGGATTGCCAGTGCAGCAGAAGGATCTACAAGCATGAAGTTGATCAGCTTCGCATCGGAAGCAGCCTTGAAGCCGCCTGCTTCCTCGCTGGAAGTGGTGCCGTCAAGCAGCTCGATCTTGGTCTGGAATCGAGCGGAAGGCACGGGAACAATCTTCATGTCATCGTAGAAGGTGAATCGACCGTTGGGGTTCTCGCCCTGGCTCATGCGGTAATTCTGCGCTGCTCGCAGAAGCGACTTGAACTCGCTGGTGCAGTAGAGCACAACGCCAGAGAGGTCGATGCCGATGTCCTGCATCTTGTTCTCAGCAGCTTCGATAGCCTTCACGGCTGCTTCGGGCGTGGTGATAGTCTCAGCCTTCTGAACGCCTGCGTGCTCGTGCATGGTTGCGAATCGGACAGCGTCCATCTCTGGAATGACCTTGGTTCGCGTGAACTCGCTCATCACGTTAGCGGAGACGATCTTAGCGCGTTCCTCGTCATCGAGGATGTCGATGCTGAACTCTCGACCGCGATCGTAGCGAAGCTTGTAAGTCTGCCAGCCGAAGGTGTATCCGCCGGACACAAAGCCATCGGTTCGGCTGTAATCAGCCAGTCCCTCGACAACGATGTCGGGAACCTTGACCTCGCCTGCATCGGTGAACTCACCGAGCAGACCGCCGTTTCCGAGGTCGGAGGTCAGGGATTCGCGCTCGATGATGGTATCGAGCTGCGTAGTAAATTTAGATGCGTAATCTCCGAGGTTTACGGGCATTATTGCTCCTTACTTCTTGATTCCGAATAGCTTGTCAAGCTCCTCCTGATCGTCCTTGGGATCAGCCGCCTTCGGCTTGAATCCCGTGGAGCCAGTAGGCTTGACCCCTTCGAACAGGAACGGCTCGGCAGCGCGTAGCTTCTCAACGTCTCCGTCATAATCGGGAAGCAGAGCCTTTGCAGCCTTGACGGATCGGCAACCTACCTTCTCAAGCTTTCGCGACAGCTCGGAATCGGCAAGCTTGCCCTCAAGGTCGCTGACCTTCTGCTCGTACTCAGCGCGCTTAGCCTTCGATTCGGCGGCTTCTGCGGCATCGGCTTTCAATTCCTCGATCTGCTTCCTCAGCTCGGCAACCTCTTTGTCGTGGCGCTCCTTGTTGATCCCTGGCTGACCGTGGCTGTCTAGCACCTTGCCGTCATCGCCATCGTTTCCCTCGCCCTGTGCGCCTTCACCGTTGGCGTTGCCGCCATTGGCGTTATCGCCCTGTGCGCCTTCACCGTTGGCGTTGCCGCCTGCTCCTTGCGCAGAAAGCTTGTTCTCTTCTGGATCGTTTTGCTTTTGCATTCCTGTTCCTTCCTAGTGGTTGTTTGCGCGGTTCTCTCCGCTCTTAGGTGGGTTTTTTGCGCTATCCCAAGCAAGGAAGAATCTATTTGCGTGTCGCAGGGCGCTTTGATGCGTCAGGGCGATAGACCGAAAAACAAGCCGTTTTTTTGGTCTATGAACAGAAATCCTGTTTATAGGCAAAAGAAAAGCCGCTTTTTTGCGGCTTTCATCGGTTATGGCGCTTTGCTCATGCCTGTTGCTGGTTTTCCGCAATCCTGAGCAATCACATAAAAGAAGCCGCTTCTTCGATCTATCGACCTCGGAAACGGCTTAATGGATAAATAAAACCCCGTTTTTGCGTGTATTCCACAAAAACGGGGTTCTGAATGTCAATTACGCGGAAACTAGCTCAAGAAAATGCTCGAATGCGGCTTTTGCGTATTCGCTGCTGTAATCGACCAACCCGTAATGTTTGAAGTTGTAAAGGTCTTCCGAAGTCCAGCCGAACCCGTCATGGATGTACGCGCACAAGGCACCGAGCTGTTCGCCAGTGACCATATCATAGGTTTGCGTTGAAGCGACCGCATACGGGGTTTCGGACAGGCGCTCCATCGCAGACGCTATCTCCGTCTGCATGGAAAGAAGGGCATCGCTCGCCTTCTCGAATCTCTTCTCGTTTCCAATCATGATTTTCCCTTCGGCTCGAACAGCTCCATTTTACCATCCGAATGCCAGAAATCGCTGCCAACGTAATACGAACCGTCTTGGCGAATGAAGAAGAACTTCGTAGCCGCCTTCACCTTCTTGCCCGATATGTTGGCAAGCTCCTGAGCTATCGACCTACCGTTCTCGTCTTCCACGGCTCCAAAGCACACGCAAAGGCGAATATCCTCACCGCTGTATCCATCGCTTTTCCGCACAATATCCCAAACTGTTTCTGCATCAATTCGCTTACCATATGCTTCCACGTATCCAGGCAATCCGTGTGCCGCAATGTCGAAAAAGCCTTTTTCCTTCTTTAGCTTCCTAGCATTCAGCCTGAACTGCCTGTCATTCATTGAGCGCCTTTCCATCATCGCAATTGAGTTGTCCGCAAGCGCCCTATCTACAAGTTTCGCCCTTTCAGCTTTGCGTATCTTGCTCTGCGCATATGCCGTGCCGCTTTTCAGCATCACCGTCATTTGCTGGTTCTTGTCGAGGTGAACCTTTCCGTAAAGACCAAGCTCGCGCCTTGCCTTCTCGTATGTGTACTCGCGCCATTCGCGGCGGCTCAATATCTTCGGATGCCTGTTTATCAGAGATTGCAGCTCGCCGCGCTTGTATTTCAAACGGCGGTTAACGTCATCCGTATCGAGCTTCATGCTGTGAAGCACCTCATGCTCGCGCTTCAGCTTTCGGATGTCGTTCTCAAGCTTAGCCTGCTCGGCGTGCAGCGCCGACGATTCCTCAGCCGTGTATCCCGTCCCCTCAAGCGGGTCGGAGAACCGCCGCCCCGTGTTGGGGTTGAAAACGCGGATACGGTGACCGCAGTTGTAGTCGTTGATCTGATCGCCTACGACCTCCTCGAAGCTCGGGAAGCCTGCGGTGCTAGCGCCCGTGGAGTAAACGCGCCCCTCCCAGCGGTGGTGCGAATCGCGTGGATTCGCCGTCTTGCTGACCTCGACCAAACCAAACGAGCTGTCAGCGGCATCGAGCGTTGCCTTGATCTTAGGCTTGCGCCCCTCAGCCGCAATCGCCCTCCTGATTCCAACGTCAACGGGAACATGCACAACCGTCCCGTCCTTGCGCGCGTAGGTCGAAGCCGTCAAGCCTTTACGCGCCATCTTCGCTATGCCTGCCGACAGCGCCCGTTCGTATCCCACGCCTGGATCATCGATGTTGCCCGTGGACGCAAACGCCGCTTCCGAAGCAATCTTTAGGTACTCCATGTAGGCGCTCTGCGCCATCTGCTGCGACATCTTGGCTGCGTACCGCTGAACGCTTGCAATCGGCTTCCTTGCCCTCTGCTGCGCCCTCTTCGCGGCAAGGCTTGCAGCCTTCGGTGTGACCTTCCCAGCGTCCTCAACGTCTGCAAGCAAGTTGCGTATGAAGCTCCCTCGGAAGTCGTGATCGATGGCTTCGTTAACGGATTCTCGGTTCGCCCCCGCTATCTGCTGCAACTTCGCGAGAAGCGCCCTCCCGCTCTTCCTGATAGCCTTGTGCGCTATCGGAGATGAAACCAAGGCAGAAGCAGTGGCGATGAGCATCGCAAGCTCCATATCGCTTAGAGCGTCCTCCGATTCGGCGCTAGCGTCCTTCTCCTCGTCAAGCATTACTGCTCACCGAAGCTTGCGTAATCGTCCTCTGCGATAGCGCCAGGAACGTTAGCCTTCGCTTCCTCCTCGCTCTCGCCGTACCATTTCCTGCGGTACTCCCAAGGGTTAAGCGTCACGTTAAGCTCGCTCTGATCCTGCGCCTTCTCAGCCTGCGTATCGACAATCACAGAATCGTCCCAGTTGACCGTAATGGTGCCAGGATCGCCAAGACCAGCGCCGAGGAACCTCGTTGCGCAATGGCACAATGCGCGGCAGATGTCGGCGATCGCTCCCTGCATTAAACGCTCGTGGCTTCTGATGTTTCGCATCAGGTCGGCGTTGTCGGAAACGACTTCCTGAGCGGTTTTCATGCCGCCTGCCGCATCGATGTCGAAATACTTCTTCCCGAAACCGCAGTCATCGCCGAGTTTCTGGATCGCCAGGCGGTACGCGCTGACCTGCTGCTCGGTTCGCATCTGCGGGGCAAAGGGGACGATAGGCTGACCATCGCCAACGCCGCTGACCTTGCGGTAAACCGTGTTGTCGTTCTTGCCGAACGGGATAGCCTGGCGGTTTCCGTCCTTGTCCTGCACATCGATGAGCATGTCATCGATGAAAATACGGAGCTTAGCAAGATCGACCTCGTTGAAGATCGCATCGAAGCAAAGATCGACCGCATGAACCTCATCGATCGAATCGGCGAAAACGCTCTGCCCGTAAGGCGTGATGTCTACGAAGGTGTTGGCGATCGCAGGCTTCACAAGCGCGAACGTTGGCGTTTCGCATCCGGTGGAGAGGTCATCGACCACGCCCTCAACGGCTACGCGCTTCTCAGTTTTTCGGTCGAAGAGAACCGTCTTGATGTGGTAGCCGTCAGGCTCGCAAACGTGCAACTGCACCTGATCGAGCACCTTGCCGCCGATTGCAACACGGCTCGTGAACGCGCATTCCGTAACGCCGTCATCGTCCCACGTAAGCGGCAGAACCTGCTTCGCCTTGTATCGGCGAACCTGCATCTTCTGCGCCGTGAGGTCGAGCCAGAGCGCCCAAGCACCAGTGCCGAGGGCGAAGGCATCCTGCACAAGCTGCTTTCCGCTTCCGAAGAAGTTGATGCGCTCAAGGTAATCGGAAAGCCATGCGTTGCAGACTTCGTCATCGCATGAGACGGTGATAGGGTCGCTGAACATCAGCGCCGCCCATTCCTTGCATACCCTCTTCGCAGGCTTGCAGGATCGGCGGTGAACCTTGAGGGTATGCCCCATGCTGTCCTTGTCACAGTAGTCGTAAAACTCGCCACGGGAAGCGTAGCAGTCCCGCCATTGGTCTATAAGGTCGGTCATAACGCCATCGCACAGCTCATACCCTAGGCTCGTAAGGTACTTCCGAACATGCAACGGAACCGTGTAGTCTACTTCTTCGCTTGCCACTTATGCGCTCCTCAGAACATCGCTCATCATCATGTAACGGACGGCATCTATGCTGTGGTCGTTGCCGTCTGGAATCTCGTCAATCCACTCCCCCGCCTTGTTGCGCTCGAACTCCTTAAGCCTGAACTCCTCGAACGCATAGGGGCATCTAACCGGGTCTATCTCGATGGAACGCAAGCCTGCGAGCCACATGTAGCTTATGCGCCGCATGTTTCCCTTCCTCGCTGGCTTCGCGTTGATCCCGAAGGTTCGGCGGTAATCCGCCATCTGCTGCTTGCCGTCCGCCGTGTCATCGCACCAAACAACGTCCTTGTGCGTGTAGGCTGTGCCGCCCTGGTAATCGGGATACGTCAGCGATCGCCTTACGATCTCGCCCGTTTCCTTCGGGAGCTTCTTGTTCGCCGAATGCTCCTCGAACAGGATCAGCTTTCTCTCTCGCGGAACCCACTCGCCGCGGATGAAGCGCCAGGGATCGGGGAACCAACCCCAGTCAACGCCGTTCCTTACACGTTCGAACCCTGCAACCTCTTCATCGCTGATCCTGCGCTCAACGATGTTGTCGAACACCGAGCCGCCCGTTCCCGTGATCTTGCCCAGCAGTTCCCATTCATAGGCGCTGAGGTCGGTCTGCTTAAGCCACTCGGCATCCTCGATGAATGGCTCTCCCAGCCAATCGGCGTGACCGCCCTCCACAACGTCTAGGTACGTGCTGTGATGCACCAGGCAGCCAGGCTTGCGCTGCATCTCAAGGCATTGGCGGTTGACCCAGCTCCAAAGCGTCTTAGGCGGGTTGTAAGAATAGAAAGTCCAGAACACCGAGCCGCCGCGCTTGAAAGACTTCAACGCGCTTCTCACGGCTTCCCAGCCTTCGAACTGGTCAAGCTCCTCGAACCACTGGATAGCGCAGTAGCCTTTAACGAACTTCACGCCCTTCATCTTTAGGGGATCGTCCATCCCTCGGAAAACGATCTTCTGCCCGGTGGGAACGTAAACGATCTCCATCGGAGAAACCCTCGCGTGGAAGAAGCTCGACAAACCCAGGATGTCGATCGCCCATATGATCTGCGCGTAAACGGAATCGCGAAGCGTGTTCCCGAAGCGCCGAACAACAACGGCGTTCGCCCACGGGAACGCAACGATCAGGCACACGATAAGCAGGCTGATAACGCTCGATTTCAAGGAAGCTCGACCGCCCATCAGCCAAAACTCGCCGTGGTCGTGGTTCAACGCGCTCTCTACAACGCCGTAAAACTTGCTGATCGTCAGATCGGCAAGGTCGATGTCCCTCATTCCGCTCCGCCATTCTTCGGGTTGAACACGATGCGCGGAACCTCTTCGGAATCGCCCGAATCATCGATGACCCTGGTAACTCGCCCGTACTCGTTGGGATACTTCCTTTCAAGCAGCCACGCCGCCGCCTTCCAGTCCCTTTCCTGCGCGTCTCGCATGATGATCTGCGTCAGCTTGTCCTTGAAATCGACCTCGACCTTTTTGACGGCTTCGGAAAATTCGCGCTGGTTAGCCGTCTGCGGATGATGAATCCACGTGCTCAGCGTCTGAGGGCATACGCCGCAGGCAAGGGCGATGTCCTTGTCCAAAGCGCCGTGCTTCTTGAGCTTCACGGCGATCTTGATTACGTCCTTTGTGCATTTCTCTTTAGCCATGCCGCTAATTCTGCTGGCGTGTCGCAGGGCAAAAGAAAACCCCGCCGAAGCGAGGCTTTTATAATTATATCAACTGTCACACGATCATATGCCCAAGCTCGAAGCAGCTATTCGCTCGCCGATCCATCTCACGACCGGCACGGCGAAGCTGTTGCCTATGGCCTTGTATCGTGGACCGTCTGGGCATTCCTCGGCTGGCTTCCCTCGGTACGGAACCTTCGTCCAATCGTCTGGGAACCCTTGCAAGCGCTCGCACTCCATCGGCGTGAGCCGTCGCACCACCATTCTTCCTTGCGCTATCGAAGGCGCGCTTCCTCCAACTTTCAGAGAGCCGCACATGTCCTCGTCGATTGCCGCCTTGGCGTTGTCGTCGGCCATGCAGAGTACCGACGGCTGAATGTTCATCCCCTCGCGGGTGCCGCTGCTCAAGGTAGGCCCGCATGAATCAGGGGCGAAGATTCGCTTGCTTTGAGGGTCTTCGGGATTGAGACAGCCGGCGTCGTCTGTGAGGACTGCGGTGTTGTGCCAGTCGGCGATGCATGTCGGCGACTGCTCGTCCTCGAAGCCTATGTTCCCGGCTCCTGCTCCTTGGTGGAATTTGAAGCCTGCGCTCTCATGGCTTCGTCCAGCTGCGGCGGCAAGCTCTTGCCTCTTTTCTCGGCTCGACGGATGATCCCCTCGCATGCCTTCGGGCTCAAACAGAACCTCGACGGGGGGGCAGGCTCCAAGGCGTCCGACAAGAAAGACACGGCGGCGTCGCTGGGCCACTCCGAAGAACTGCGCATCGAGTACCCGCCACGCCAGACCGTACCCGAGCTTGTCCATCTCGGACAGGAGCTGTCGGAAAGCCTCCCCACCCTCGCTCGAGAGCGCTCCTGGGACGTTCTCCCATAGAAACCATCGAGGACGAACCTCACGTACCGCTCGAATGTACTCGAACATGAGCCCTGACTCACCGCTTAGACCCTCTCTCTTCCCTGCGACGCTGAACGACTGGCACGGGCTGCCGCCCACGACTATGTCGCACTTGTTCTTGAACTTCTTCCAGTTGACCTTTGTAACGTCCCCCACGTTAGGCACGTCGGGGTACCTTTGCTCGAGCACGGCGCACGGGAACTGGTCAAGCTCGGCGAAGCACACAGGCTCCCACCCGAGCGGCTCCCACGCCACGGAGGCCGCCTCGATTCCACTGAAGAGCGATATGTACCGCATCAGCACTAGTCCTCCTGCTCCTCTTCCTTGTCCTTCAGCCAGAGCTTGAAGCTCTTAATGCAGTCGGGGCAAAGGTCGATGTTCGAATCCCACGTTAGGTTTTTTACGGAAACGGAGTGTTTGCGCATAAGGTTAATCTCTTTCCCGCACCTGTCACACTTGTAGACCCTCATTCGATCACCTTCTCCGCTTCTTTTATTCGAGATTCGACCGTATTGGAGATGTTTTTGCACCATGCTTCCATCTCGTTCATGTACGCCTGAAAATTGCGAGTGGCGACTTCTTGAAACTGCAAGTAGTGGAGCAACTGAGCGAGAGATTTGTCATCGCCAATGCCAGCCGCTTCTGCCCTCTCACTTAGCTGCATGTATTCGGAGAACGTCATTCGACCACCTCCGCTCCGCAGTTTGGGCAGAATCGCGGTTCGCAATCGCACGGGATATCCAAATCCCAGAATCCGCCGCCGTTCTGGTGGTACTCGACCACGCACCCGACGAAGCCGCACGATGGGCATTTGAATACGTCGGCTGTGTTCATGTGCGACAGGCGGGCATCGTCCACGAGCTCGTGCGAGTAGTCGGTCATGGCGTGCGGGTGCCACCTCTGGTGGCATTTCGATGCCCCGCACGTGGGGCAAAATCCAGATTTTCTAGTCATCATCGGTCACCACCTCCGCGCCGCAATTAGCGCAGTAGTGCGACGGTATCACGCCGCAGCAGTCCGTGACCGCCATGTAGTTGAACGCGCCGCAGCGCGGGCAGCGCCAGTACGTACGCACAGACGGCTCGGGCTTGGTTGTCGGGCGGTCGGTTTTACAATCGACCAGCTTTCCTATTCGCTCAATGGCTTGGTCTGGCGTATGCCCGTCCCACTCTGGCGCACGGTCCACCTCCTTGCATCGGAACAGATTCCAATAAGGCTCTACGTCGTAGTGGTACGTCGCTTGCCCGTCTGGAGTCTCGATGCCGACGATGAACATCCCCTCGTACATGGTGCCATCTGCGTGCAGCTTGGATTTCCACGCTCGGGTTGCGAAATTCTCGACGATGACAGAGAACAACACGGCTCGATGATGGTAAAGCTCATCGAATGTGTGGTATCCGTCTGAGGTGTTGCCGTCGATGGGTTGCGGCTCGATGAGGTCGGCAAGGTAGTTGACGATCACATCCCAGCGATTTGTTGCTTTATCTGGGTTCATCCAGCTGATGTGATGCGCGTAAATGCCAAGCGTCTCGGTGAACATACGTTGCATGCTCTTGCCCATCGGTTTTTTAGTCCGCTCGCGCAGCTTTCGCGCTACCTCGCGGCGCTCTTCGTTGCTAATCATCATCGCTTCCTCCTTCAGGGTCGATGAGGTCAGCCAACCTTTCGAAAACCTCACTTGGGTTCGGGAAATCGTCCTCATCGAGGACGATGAACTGGAGCCTGCCCCACCATTCGTAGAGCGAGCCCTCACCGTATGCCGCATCGTGGCGAAGGCTGCTTGCCATATTGCGGCGCTCTTCGTCGCTAATCATCACTCGCCCTCCTGCTCTTCGATCCCTGCGAGCCGCTTGGCGCGCTTTATCAGGTCGAGCCTCATGTTCTCTCCGCAGATTCGGTCTGTTGCCAACGGGCCGTGCGGGCATGCTGTGCAGGAGGCACTTTGGTCATCGAACATCCCGAAGTAGCGACATGGGTTTTTCAGCGCATCCTCCTCCAGCTTCTCCCAGCTGTCGGCTGGCTCGGGCTCAAGCGGCTCTGTGCTATTGCGCGAGAGGTACTTTGGATTCGCCCATGGGAAGAACGTGCCATCGTCGGCATAAACAGCGACACATACTTCGTTCGCCTTCACGGTGATGTTGACCACGCGGAACTTGTTTCCGCTCGAATACAAGACATCGCCGATGTGAATCGGCTCGCCGTCGGCATCTAGCGGCAGCTTCATGTACGCATCTGGCTGGAACCCTTCGGCGTTGCCCTTCCAGTCGTCGAGCTCGACCTTCAGCGCTGCGTTCTCCTGCTTCAGATCTGCCTTCTCTTTCTCCAACCGCTCGTTCTTGCGCACCATGCCAGGCACCGCCGATAGGACTTGCTGCATGTCGGAAACCATGGCTTTGACGTCTCGGCAGTGGCCGAATGCCTTCACTGCGCTTACTTGAAACAGCTCGTAGTCCATCACATAACCCCCGTCGATCCGTAGCCGCCACGGTCTGCGCATCCCATCGACTCGACTTCCTCGAATACGATCTTGTTCCAGTCGGGGACAAACGGCGATGGCATGAACTGCGCGATTCGCGTCCCCTGCTCGATCACGGTGTCCCTGATCGCGTAGGCAACGAAACCCCACACATCGCCGTCACCGCAGTATTCGTTCTCGATAATCCCGATGGAGTTTGCCATCATGATCCCGTGCTTCAGGCACGTTGAGGATCGAGGAACGACAATCCCGAAATCGCCGTACGTCAGCTTCATCGACACGCCGAGCGGGATGATCTTCACCTCGCCCTGCTTCAACTCCACGGTTTCCGAGGCGGCTAGGTCGCACATAACGCCGTGGATGTCGCTTCCGAGCTTGCTTGCCCCATCGTGGTACTTGATCCTTATCGTGTACGGCTCGCTGGTCAGATCCCTCAATTCCATTTCGCCGTCGCCTTCTTTCAGGCTGTCCGCTATTGACTTCACTTCCATGGTTCTCTTCCTTCCGCTCGTTTCCTGCACTCCTTCGTGCAGTAGACGTTGTTCCTGCTTCTCTGCTCGAACTCCCTGCCGCATCCTCGGCACCTCACGCGCCGTGGGTTCTTGTTCCAATCGAACGGGGCAGCGTGCGGGAAGATGTTCGCGTTGTCCGTAATCACAGCGCATCACCGCACATGTCCCATTGGCTGCTTTGCAGCTCGCTGCTCGAGAGCGGCATGTCGTGCAGTACGCAGTAGCCTGTCTGCATGTTCGTGCCGCCAACGCACCACGCCCTGGCGGAATCGCAGTCGATGCAGCGGAGCTTCTTCGCCCTCGCTACCCTCTCCCGCTCTTCCTCGCTGTAGTACGCTTCTGCCTGCGCCGCTGGTGTCATCTCGCGACCTCCTCTATCTCAACCGCCACCATGTCGCTATCCCTGTGCGTTCGGTCGTGCTTCGTTGCCGTAAGGCTCACGACCTGCGAATCGTCCACGAACGCCAAGCCGTTCATCGCATCGAGCACAGCCTTGGCGATGTTGTCTGCGTCTGGCTTGTACGTGTCGAACTCTCTGAGCAGCTTCTTGGGGCGGTTCTTCGGCATTCGGCGGTAGATGTCCACTTTCACCGAAACCGCGCCCTCTAGCGGTACCACAGCGCCGCATTGAGCCTTGAACGCCGCAACCATCGCCCTCTTCTCGCGCTGGTTCTCCTTCGGGTCGTAGGATTGCCCGTTGCGCTTGATCCTCGGACGGCGCTTCGTGGGCGTGAAATCGATCTCGAACCTCATTGGCGGCTCCTTCGGTCAGCGCCCGTGAAGCTCACGCTCTTCATCAGGGCGAGCCTTGACTGCATAGCCTTGGCAGTCTCAACTCCGTATAGATCGCCGAACTGCTCGCTCCTGATGTCTGGCGTTAGCTGCGTTGTAACGATCGTGGGTCGCTCGCATCGCCTGGCATCGAGGATCGCCTTCACGGCTTGAATGCCCCTCGGCTCCTCGTTCCCGAGGTCATCGATCACCAGGAAGTCAACGCCCTTGCAGCGGCTAAGCATCTCCTTGTCGCGGTTCCACGCCCACTCAGCTATCTGCTGAGTGGATACGAACTTGATCCGGCACACTGGGGCGCAGGCAACAAGCGAAGCGCAGGCTGCGTAAGTCTTGCCGCGCCCCACCTTGCCGACAAGCAGCAGGTCGCTTGAGTGCCACGGCTGGGTTCGCTTGCCCTGGTGCCTTAGACGCTGGTTGTCGAGGAACCATGCGTAAACCTGCCGCGCGTTCGCGAGAACGGAAGGTGGGCAGCTCGCGATGTTTGCCCTCTCGAACTCGCGCGGTATTCCGCTCTCCCTGATGCGCTGCTCTGCCCTGATGCGCTGCTCGTCCTGCTCGATGCGCTCAACGTCATCGGAGTTGCGGGTGTAGAAGCCTTTGCAGCGTTCGATGCTGCTAAGAAGCGTAGCTTGCAAGCTCATCGTCCATGACCTTCCTTCCTCTGATGCTCTTCGCGGGTTCCTTCATCTTCGAAGCGATTACGTAGCCTTCGAGCTTGTCGGGCGAGAACAGGGTGCCTGGGTTCAGGTTCTGCTGGAACTTGGTTCCCTCCCATTCCTTGCGCTTGAAGCGCACCATCTCGCGTACGTCATCGACCGTGAATCTACCCTCAAGGCTCGCGATGTATTCGCCGTTCGGGTTGCGCGTGAACTCGACTGGTGCCACGCCACGAAGCTCCTCGTTCAAAGCCTTCAAACATTGAAGGGAAAACGATGGCTTGGATTCCCTTTTCTTCTCTTGGATTGGTTTAGTTTGGTTTGGTTTAGTTTGGTTTAGGGAATAGTAGTGGGGTTCCGCAGGGGGGTTATCGAGGGGGGTTCCGCAGGGGGGTTCTGTAGTGGGGTTCTGTAGGGGGGTTTCAGAGGGGGGTTCCGCAGGGGGGTTATCGCCACCCGTCTCCTTCTTCTTCCCACTCGCTTTCTTCTTCTTGGGAGCACCGCCAGTGTTGCGGTTCTGCGACCTGATCGAGTTTTCCAGGTCACTCTTCATCCCCAGGAAAGCCTGCTTTAGATAACGCGCCGTTTGATCTCCATTAGCGTTCATGAAGCTCGGTTCCCTGCCGAAAGCCGCCCAGAGAACGACTTCGGGAATGAAGGCGAACTGCTCCTCCTCGGTCATCTCGGCTATCTGCCCGTTGAACCGCTTGAACCACGTGAAGCTGTTCCCGATCACGTTCTCTTCCATCGCTTGCCCTCCTTCCTGTTCCTTCGCTGCCATTTCTGGCATTCGATGCAGCGGCATCCGTATACCCTGTAGGCAATGACATTGCCGTGTCGCATCGTCCCTGGCAGCTCCTTAGCCTGCAAAGGTTGGATTGATTGCGGGATTGTCTGGCAGCCAGCGCAACCCCGCCCGTAAACGATCAATCCCCGCCCTTAGAACGGAATATCTTCGTCATAGATGCTCGCCACCTGCTGCGGTGCCTGCTGCTGCATCATCGGCATAGCCTGCTGCACTGGTGCCGCCTGCATAGGCTGAGGGGCGAACTGCTGCATAGGCTGTTGCTGCATAGGCTGCTGTGCCGCTTGAGGGGCGAACTGCTGCGGCTGCGCCTGTTGCTGCATAGGCTGAGGGGCGAACTGCTGCGGCTGTTGCTGTACTGGCTTGCTCGCGGTCTGTCCCTGCTGGCGGCTCATGAACTCGATCTCGTCAACGATGATCTCGATCTTGCTGCGGTTGGTTCCGTCCTCAGCCTGCCAGCGCGACTGGTTGAGCTTGCCTTCGATCGCTACCTTCATGCCCTTCTCCAGGTGAGGGGCAACGCCCGTTGCGCGGTTCCCAAAGATCGTGCAGTCGATGAAGTTTGGGTAATCCTCCCATTCCCCCGTCTGCTGGTTCTTGCGGCGATCGTTCACCGCTACGCCGATTGTGAGGACGCTTGTGCCGCCCTGCGTCTGTCGAAGCTCAGGATCGCGGGTGATGTTGCCCGTGATGGTTGCCTTGTTGATTGCCATTGGCTCTGTCTCCTTTTAGAAAGTCTCTTCGTAAGTTTGCTCTTGCTCTGTAGCAGTCTGCTGTGCTGTCGCAGGGGGAACCTCATCGGTGTCGATTCCCATCTCCGCGCTGTCGTAAAGACCAGCGAAGTTGGCGGGGAAGGCTTCGCGCAGGGCATGGACAACCGCGCATTTCCTGATCATCGTTGCTGGCTTTGATGCCCATTGCTGGTTGAGCGAGCCATCGTACTTCTTCCCTGCGTACTCGTTGAAACCGACTTCATCGAAGCTCGGAACGCTTCTCCCTTTGATGTGGACTTTTGCCCAGCCACCCACAAGCTGCTCGCCCGGCATGAGCATCGAGCCTTCGCGCCTGTGGAACGACCCATCGGTTCCGATGACGGAAATCCCCGCTTCCATTCCGTCAAATGTCGGGTTGCTCGCCGCAGTCTTTGTGTAGAAATCTTTCCCCACGACCATCGTTGCAGGCGAGTTAGCCTTGTATTTGACCAGGTGAGCGTCCTTTACGTACGGGTTCAAGCCGTAAGCAGCGCACATCTCTAGGAACATCTTCACTTCCGTTGGCGTTGCAAGTGGGCAGATGTAGTCGATCACGTCTTGCGCCGTGAGGGTAATCGACTGCCCGTTTGCTTCATAGCTTTTAGATAGCTGGTTCATCGCGAACCTCCCTGATCGTTCCTGATACGCTGATTGATTTCAAAAAGCCGATGACCTGCTGCTTCTGCCATTCCGTCATCCTGCATGTGATCGTGAAGCTCCTAGGCTCTTCTTCGCACGGTGGCTGTTCCTGCTGCTGAACCTGCGGCATAGGCTCTTGCTGCGGTTCTGGTTCTGGCATCGGCTCCGGCTCTGGCGCAACGCCCATCTCTGCGTTGAGCTGGTCGATCCGCGCCTGCTCCTCTTCCCTCATGGCGTTGAGGTTCAGCGCCGCCTGTAGGCTGAGGGTTCGAAAAAACTCCGCTTCCGCTTCCTTCTCGAACGCAAGGTGACTTGTTTTCAGCGCCGCCCAATCGCTCAGCGCCTGCACAAGCAGCGCGTGAAGCTTCTCCTGCGCCTTTATCAGGCTCCAAGACTTCGCAATGCTCATCTTGTCTCTGACGATCCCGAAACGCTCGATCGGGACAAGCGCCGCAAGCGTTGGCGCATCGGCTTCGTAAAACTCGCAGAGCAGCTCATATCTCTCTTGCCTGATCTGCTGATCGCGTTTAGCCGCTTCGCCCTTGTAGGCGTTGACAAGCTCGGTCATAGGCTCAATCGCCTGCTTGAAAGCCGCTTCAACCTTGTCCTGCGGCTTCTTCCACTCGCGCTTGAAGCGTTTGCGCGCTTCATCTGCGTGTTTCAGATGCCCGTTGATGTCGGTTGCGATGCGCTTAACGTCCTCCGTCTGCATCTCTGGAAGCTGGTCGATGCTTCCTTTCAGCTCGGCTACAATGTCCGAGCAGTTCCTTATCTCGGCATCCATGCCGAGGATCAGGCTCGTTACCTCGCCTGTGTCGATCTCGATCAACGCAAGATCGTTCTCGATGATCTTTGCTTCTTCCATGCCTTTACCTCTCTTTCTGGCTCTGTTTATCCGAAGATGGTCTTGCCGATTGCCGCTATGAACTCGGGCAGAACCATCGCCCAAAAGGCAAGGAAGAAGATCGTCACGTAAGCCATCAATTCCCTTTCCGCTGCTGCTGCGGTGGTATGATTGCCGTGTGGGTTAGGCTTCCGCATCATCGGTTTTGCTGTGCGTTGGCGCGGAGCCTTTCCTTCGTATAGGCGCATTTTGCGTTCCTCCTTCCGATGCTCTTCATCTCAGATTCATCGAACGGAATCCTCCACATGACGGAGCTTCCGTCCCCGAAGTCGTAGGCTTGAATCCTCCCAGCCGCGCAACTCTCCCTGATCGTCTTAGCCGATACGTTGAGCAGTTTCGCCAGCTCAGGCGGCGTGTAAAGTCGCGTTGCCATCGCTACATTCCTTTAGCGATGATCGCAACATGCGCGATGCTCCCATCAGTACGGAGCCAGACAAGGACGGTTGTGCAGTAGACATCGCCGCCGAAGTGGATGCCGCATTCCTCAAGCGCGTCAACGGAAACCCAAAGACCGTAAGCGATACGGTTTAATCGCTCATCGTCAATCTCCTCGTCCTCGCCAAGAACGATGATTTTCGCAAGATGAACAGCATCGCCAGGAACCGCATAGATAGCGTCAGCGGTGATTCCGATAGATTCCGAAACTCGCATGACCTCGACTGCATCGATCGATTCACTCATGCACTCTGCGACCTTCTTGCGGATTTTCTTCGTGATCTTCTTTTCCATCTTTCTTCGTCCTTTCTTGTGTGTTGGAAACGTGAATTTCCGTTACAAAAACTGTTAATTGCCTGGTCAAAGCGCCGTATTTTTTTCGGAACTTTTTTTCAGGCGGTTTTCCATTCGCCGCACCGCCTGGCGCTCTGCGTTGTATATGCGTCTTAGCTCGGTATCGGCTTCCTTGCGCTCAAGCGATTCGAGGTGGCGCTTGCGCTGCTGCATGTTCTCTATGCGGTCTGCAAGGTTGCAGTCGGGGCATTTGCCGCTGTTGTTGTGCGAGTTGAGAACAGCGCCGCAAACATCGCATTGCCTGTATTTGGCAAGGGATACGCCCTTGCGGCTTGCCCTCATGCGGATCGCTTCAATCGTTCGATCCGTGCCGCACATGGTGCGAAGCTGCTTGCGAATCCTGTAAGCTCCCTGATCCCGATAGCGCCTGATAACAGCGTCCTCGGCTCTGCTCCATCGCTGGATTTCGCGCATCATGCGCTCCTTTTTCCGATGATCGATAGGAACATCTCCCTAGCGTCATCATCGTGAAGCTCCTCGAACATAAGCTTCAGCTCGTCAGCCTTGAGGGTTGACGGGTCGTTGAACCTCGCCGTTGCCGTTGGAAGCGAGATACCGAGGATTCGAGCCATCTTAGTAGGCGTGAATCCGCAATACCGCAGAACGCGCTTCTCGTAATGCTCGCATTCGTCCATTCGTACTCCTTTCTGTCTGTCGTTTTGTTTTCTAAAAGCGCCTACGGGTGGAGGGTTAGCAAGAATCCGCTGGTTAGGAGAAGTGTTTAGTCCCGTAGGCGCTTAGCGCCGCCGTTAGGCGCTGAATGAACGGCTGCGGTGTGTTCCAAATCCCCGCTTCTAATTATTATCTTATACATTTAAGTTTGTAAATACATATTTTTGGTTTATGCAAAACTTTTTTACAAAAACTAAAATGTATATAGGGCGAAAGAAAGGACACCCTATGGCACGAAACAGCAACTTCGGGAAGAACCTCCGCGCTCTTCGCGAAGATAGGAATATGACGCAGGCAAGGCTAGCCGCTGCACTCGATATAACAACTGCAACCGTTTCCCATTGGGAGAACAGGGGAACAAGTCCGAACAGCAAAGACGCGATCGAGCAACTTTGCAGCGTTTTCAACGTCACGGAGAACGATCTGTTCGGATACTCCGATGGATATTACGCCAAAACGCGCCTTGCTGGATTTGATGGCAAGATAAAGCCCATTGCCGCTTCTGGCTCGCTTCCCATCATCGGAGCCGCATACGCTGGCGAGCCATGCCCAGCGTTCGAGCTTGACTGCGGGTCGATCCCATGCCCAGAAGAGTATTGCAAAGAGGGGAACTTCTTCATCAAGATAACGGGCGATTCGATGAACAACGTCCTGACCGATGGATCGTATGCCCTGATAGATACGAACGTTGACGCTCAAAGCGGGGATATTGCGCTGGTTAAGGTCAACGGCGATGACGCTACGGTCAAGCGCATAAAGAAGATGGACGGATTCATCGTCCTTGAGCCTGACAGCACCAATCCATCGCACAAGCGGAGGATCATCGATGCAACCGACCAATCATCGCCAGAGGTAAGGATTCTCGGCAGGGTCGTTTACGCCGTCAACAGGCTTTAGTGGGTTGATTGATATGGGATTGCTCTCATTTCTTCGCGGATCAAGCGGCAAGGCTCATAAGGGCAAACACGCAAGGCAGGAGAACTCTGATCCGGTGCAAGCCGAAATCGAAAGAACGAAAGAAGCGATAGAGGAACGGAAGCGCAACAGTCCGCGCTTCTGCGTTGAGGATAGCGACAACAGGACGTTCGAGCCGCCTGCACCGTGCGGGTTCTCGTTCGATAACGTCAATTACCATCATCGAGTGCAAGGAGACAAGGAAACGGGCGAAATCCTGAAAGACGATGTATGGGTAGATCTGCGAGAACCTAACTACTCCGCTAATCTCCGAAACATCATGAGCACACTTGACGTGCTCGACCTCGCAGAGAGCGAGCTTCCAGGATTCCCCTCAACCGCATACCGCCATCTCATAGAGGGCGCTTACGCAAACGGGTATTTCAAGCGAAAAGGTCGCTCGATGCACTATTGCAGCGGCTTTATAAAGGTTCTCCCCCTTACTGCAAGCGGGAAACCCAGGAAATACCCGATCGAATGCAATATGGAGTACAGCGTTCCAACCGATGTCAACGCTTCCCTGGGAGCGGATACGCACGACAACGTGCTTCTCACGGCAAAGTACAGCAAGGACGGATATATAGGAGCTGGCGAGTACATACTATGGGAAGGAAGGGACGGCTGGATCATCGCTTTCGACCGCAGGAAAGACGGTAGTTACAGCCTTAAATCGATAAAGCACAGCCGCATAAACGGGACAAGCGGCTCAAGCGGTTGGAACACCTTATACAAGCGCGGGAAAGTCTGGCCATGAGGACGAAGGGCATAGGCGGCATATATGCGATGGAGGACAAGCCTAAATCGAAATGCCGCAAATGGAAGATCAAGATAAGCGTAGGAATCAACCCTGCCACGGGAAAGTATGCCCAAAGGGCGATGACCTTTCACGGCAGCTACACCGAAGCCGTTCAAGCTCGCGAGGATTTCAAGCGCAAGCTGCTCGGGATGAGCCACGCAGAATCGAAGAAGATGACGCTCAGCCAATGCTGCGAGCTTTGGCTTGATACCGCCGATCCGTTCCACCAGCTTTCCGAAAATGCGCGGTACTCACGCCAATGTGCCGTTAAGGCGGTCTGCCATTGTATCGGAGCCTTGCCCGTGTCGCAGATCACCGACAAGCACGTTGTCGATATGGTCAAAGGCTGGATAGATGGGAAGACGCTCAGCGGAAGGCGCTACAGCGGCAACACCATCAACATATACTGCTCTGCGCTCTCTGGCATGATGACGCACTTTGCGATCCCCAAAGGCTACGCAAGCCGCAACCCATTTGCAGGGTACTCAAGCGTGAAGAAGGATCAGCGAGAGGTCAACGCCATAAGCGTTAAGCAGTTCGAGCGTTTGGCTTACGACATATACGATCAGCAAGACCCTCGTTGTATGGCTCTGCTGCTCGCCCTGCTCGCTGGTTGCCGAGCAAACGAAGCGTTGGCTGTGCAATGGAAGGACATTCAGGGCGGCTTCATAACGATCAAGGGGACGAAGAGCAAGGCGGCGAACGCAACGCTGCCGATGATAGACACGCTCGCCGATATGCTGGCTATGTGGCGCGTTACGCAGGCGAACAACATGAAGGCGCTTCAACTGACGCAAACGCCCGAAACATACGTATCGACCAATCTTATATATGAGCAGGAATCGTACTCAACGCTCAACAGGGCATGGAAGAAGCTCGGTTCCGAGCTTGGCTTCGATGACCCGCGCCCCCACGATCTGCGCCACTGGTTCGTCTCGTATCTCTGCATGAGCGATATGAACATCAAGGCTATTCAGCAGATGGCAAGGCACAGCGACATAACGACAACGATGGACATATACGCAAGGATTCACGAGCGCGATTTGGCGGCAGAAACCGCTAAAATTCAGCGTTTTGGAGCCGATTCTTCCCAAACTCTTCCCAGCGCAGACGAGATTAGAAGCGTTTTCAGCGTTTGAGCTGCGTTTGTCAGGTGCGTTGATGATTTCGCGCAACTATCGCCAATATAGTTCAATCGGATTCACCTATGGTTCTGAGGGTTCTGACGGTTCTGAGGAAACGCCGATTTTGCCGAACACAGGAAAATCGAGAATGAAAAAACGAGAACGATTCTTCCCAGATTCGTTCTCGCTCAGTGTCGGATTTATTCATCAAAATACTTCTGATCGGACTCTGCTACTGCGCCTCCGCCGCCTCTGCCGAGTCCACATCCAAGTCGGCGTAGAGCCTGTCGTCCTCGTCGTAGTAGGCCGCGGCGAGCTCCTCGACCTCCGCGATGTCGGCCTCGTCGAAGAGGCCAGAATCCAGATGCGTGTAGGCCTTGTCCAGCCAGTACGCCACGTCGCGCCCCGCCTGAATCTCGCGCTTGATGCTGCGCAATGTGAGGTCGTGGCGGGCCTTGCTCTTAACTGCCATTGGTTCTCCTAACCTTCGGTGATGGATGCGATTGCCTTTTCGATGTTCGCGACGACGATGTTCACGTCGCGCACGTACTCGATGCCCGTGTTCGGCGTTACCTCCGCGTCAGTCCAAACGTTGACGATGCTGTCTTGAGCTTTGGGCATGTCGATTCTGCCTAGGCTGTAGCGTGTCGGCTCGGCCACCTCGTACAAGATTTCAGTCGGATTCGCGGCGAGCCATTCTGTCACGTGTTGCGTTGTACCATCGCCGATGATTGCCGCATTGCTCGTGTATATGTAGCAAAGCCCGTTACCCGCGCCGCGCCTGATGGTGTCGGCATTCTTCGTCGTGCCGCCGTCCTTGAATCGCGTGCAGATACACGCCGCGGCGTTCGCGACTTTGGCATCTTCCGCCCCTTCTGCTATCAATACGTAGTTCATAGTGCCGTCTTCGCCGAGCTGCGAAGCGGAGCTTGACACAGTGGGGCATGCCGTGAGCACTCTTCGTGCCACACGCGCCACCAATTCGACGTTCCCCTCTTCGTCCACCACAATCTCGTCCGCCGTGCCGTCGGGGATCTTGGCTAGATAGGGGTGCTCTGTTGGGAGGGTGAAAGCCTGCGCCTGCGAAGTATATTTTGTAAACTTATCATCTTCACCTGCAATGTATATACAAGGCCAAATGGTAGTACTGACAGTTTTACCTGCCCCAACGCCAATGTAGACTCTTAGCTTTGTCACGTGCTCAGGTACCTTGGCTTCTAGGTTTGATCTATTCAAAATATTCAAATAGGAACCATCCTCAAGAAAGAAGCCTACTGCAAATAAGACATCGCTTTCAGCGGATGTTTTTGGAATACGTATTACCTTTCCTATTAGCTGCTTAGCATCAGTTGTGAAGTCAAGATTGTAATAACTGACAGCTGTAGAAGCACCTTCAACCAAGATTGAGCCATCGCCATTGTCTGTGTACGTGATTCCTGAAATCGAAATAGGATTCTTCCCATAAGAATATGCAAACGGATATTGTAAAAGGTTCTTACCTCGAACCTGAATAGTTGGATTCTCCACCACCTGAATCGGCACGGGGTTGTCCGGACTTGGGGTGCCGTCCTGCTTGGCCGCGCCCTCGATGACTATCTCTCGCAAAGATGCGCACGAGAAGGCATCGTTCACGTGGATGAAAGTGTCCTTGGCCGTGCCTTAGAGGATGTTCTCGGCCACGGGATAAAGCTTGGCTTCCGTTGCCTTGACCTCGGCGATCGCGGCCTGCGCGTCGGAGACGGCCGCTTCCGCAGCCGTGTTTGCCGCGTCTGCTGCGTCGTTTGCCGCCTTCGCCGCAGCGTTGGCCGTTGCAGCCGCGTCGGTGGCTGGCTTCTGAAGCTCAGCCTTGTCGGCTTCCGTCAGGTCGGCGAAGGTGAGCTTTGGGCCAGGATCGCCCTTCTCCCCTGGGTCGCCTTGCGCCCCAGGAACGCCTTGGATTCCCTGGATGCCCTGCTCGCCAGGGTCGCCCTTGTCGCCCTTCTCCCCCTTGAACTCGCCCGAGTCGGCGCGGCGCTTCACGTCGGCGGCGGCGTTGGCGGCTACCTGCGATGCAAGCTGCGCGGCTGCGGCCTGAGCGTCCGCGTTGCCTGCCGCAACGAGGGCATCCTCCGCAGCCTCCTTGGCATCGTCGGCGGCCCCGTTGGCGGTGGCGGTTGCCAGCTTCACGTCCTCGTACACCTTGCGATACTCGCTCACCGTGGGGTCCGTCGGGGAGGTGCCCGATGCCTCCTCGGACGGCAGCACCACCATGGGATGGCCGATGGTCGCGTGGCGCATCACCTTGCCGTCCTTGGTTCCCTCGACTGCAATGAGTACCTTGCCTGGTTGCTGGTTGCACTCCCATGGAACCTCATAGCCGCCCTCAACCTGCTTGGCGACTATGGAGGAGTCATGCTGCCACTTGAAGGCTACGGTGATCACAAGGCCGTCCCACTCCTCGTCCAAGTCGAGGGCAACAACGTCCTCACCCACGGTGCCCTGCACCAGCATGCGGTCGTCGATTGAGGCGCGGCGGCCCCTCACCTTAAGCGTGTGCATCCTCATATCTCACCTACTACAGCCCAAGCAGCTTGCGCCAGGTTCGCTGCCCGCATTCCCCATCAGGCTCTAGCCCATGATCGGATTGGAACGCACGAACCGCGTTGTATGTGTCTTTGCCGTTGATCCCGTCGGCACCGCACGGACCGCAACTGTAGCCAAGCGATATAAGGCGCTCCTGCATCAGTTTCGTGATTTCGCCACGGCTACCACGCTTCAAAAGCGGGCACCCTGCAAGCGTCTTGCTTCCCGGAATGCCATCCTCCGGCTCTCCATTGCCGAAGCCCTGTGCGTTGCACTCCTTCTGAAGGCGAAGAACCCAGTTGTTGAACGAGTTGCCAGTGCTTACCGCATTATTCGATGATGTTGGTTTTGGTCTGGGCACATTTGCGCTCTGCCCGTCCCATGCAGGACGGAAGAACCCCATGATGAACCACTTTGAGCCTTTAACGCCGTAGGATCGCGTTCTGCGCATTACCGCGCCGCCGTTGTCGTTGCTGGAGACGCTGGTGTTGCCCTCGATGGTGGTAACGCTTACGGACCCGTTTCGCGATTCAACGATTCCCACATGGCAGGCACGGGAGCCGTTCGAGAAGAACACGATATCGCCCTTCTGCGGCTTCTCCTCGCGGTCAAGCCAACGCCCGAGCTTCTTAGCGTAGTTGACGTGCGAAGGGCAATAGGCGAACTTGCCGACAATTCCCAAAGCGCCCACCTGGTCTGCGCACCAGGACACGAACATATCGCACCATGGGTTGTAATCAAGTCCATACCACTCGCCGTACTTTACGTGGTTGCTCCCCGCAGGGTTCTCCTTAACGCCGATCTGGCTTGCAGCCACGGCAACGAAGTCGCTAGCAGTTGCCATCTTCTCCCCCTTCCAGCACCTCAGCCGTCTGATCTGGAATCTCCTCGTCCGTAACCGTCTCGCTCGGCATCGCCGCAAGCTCTTCCACTGTTGAAGTGTCAACCTCGTAATCGCCCATCACTGCTCCTTCTTCTCGAAATACTGGGAAAGCTTCGAATCGTTAAGGTCGGGGTTTATCGCCTTCGCGTTCTCGTAGATTGACATGACCTCGCTGCCTATGATGTAGAGGCAGGCAGGGAGTATAAGTGGCATCTCGAACCCAATGTTGACATGCTGGCTCCCAACCTCAATAAGCACAGCAAGGCATACGATCAGCACGTATCCAGACTTGTGCCAAAGGCCCTCTCTCATCTTTGAGCTTGACAGTTCGCCCGCTTTAGCCGCCTTCATGACTCCGCTCACAACGTCGAGGACCACAAAGGAGGCAGTGATCCAGATCACCCATTGCTGCTCCTCTGTAAGGAAACAATCCATACAATCTCTCCTTGCCTTAATTGCATACAGCGAAATCTTCGCCTCGTGTCGCAGTGCAAAGAAAAAGGCGCATCCGCCTTGAGGGGATGCGCCTTGCGTACTAGCAGGAGCATGCTTTCTCGACGAGCACGCTTGCCGTCCTAACGCCAACCCCAGAGTCGGGGGAGAACGTCAGAGTTGCGTACGACCCGCTCGCCCCAGGGAGAACGGTCACGTAATCGACGATAGACAACGTGGCAATGTCTCCGGCAGCCGCCATAGTGGCACCCGCCCTTCCTCCCGTTGCCGCAACGTTGTTCTTGCTCATCTGAACGCTCACAGCGCCAGCAGCCGTTGCATCGATGGTGAAGCTCGAGATGACACGGTATGTCCCAGGCGTTTTGAGCTGGATTCCACCAGAACCGTTTCCCTGAATCGACCTTGTCTTGCTAACAACGTTGCTGAACAGGATGTTCTGCCCAGCCGCCACTGCCTGAGCTGTGTCGCTGTCATAGATAAAGCGTGCGATTTTGCAACCCATCGCGATCACCTACGCCGCAAACGAGGTTCCGCAACCGCAGGCTGCGCCATTGAAGTACGGGTTGAAGCCAGCGTTGTAGGTTGTTGCGCTTGGATATCGAACCACGCCACAGAGTGCGTTCTGCATTTGTAGCTGGCTTACCTGAGCCTGAAGCGCCTCGATCTTGCCTTGGCAGATAGCGTCGAGAACCTTCTGCACCTGAGCGGTGGTGTTCTCGTTGATGGCTGCCGTATTCATGGAAGCGTTGTACTTCAGGTCGTCGATGTTGCGGTTGGTCTTGCAGCAGCAATCGGACATCTGCTGGGCGAGCGCGTAGTCGCCGTTCTGGATGGTCTGCTGGGTCTGCGCGAAGTTGCGCAGGTTCTCGTAGCCGAGGTTGCAGATTCCGCTGTCGGTCTGGCGTGCGATGGCGGCCTGCTGGTCGCTCATGCGGCCGACGGCGTTCTCAAGGTTGTTGAAGTTCATGGCGTTGCAAAGCCCCGCCTCGGTGACGGGTTCGGTGCCGTTGCCCGTGTTGCGGTTCCATCCGTTGCCCCACATGAACAGAAACAAGACGATAACCCAAATCCAGGTTCCGCCGCCGAAGTCGTTGTCCTTCGTCACCGCCGCGATGTCCGAAAGGCTAGGGGTAGAAGTCTCCATTTCGTGCTCCTTCTTCTAAGATTTGCATATAAATCACCTCTCGCGAGTTAGGTGGCTACTTAAGCCCAAGGCTCTTCCCTATCTGCCTCGCCTGGTCAAACAGCTGGGACAACTGGTCTTGCGTGATTCGCCCGTCTTGAAGCATCTGCTCCACCTGCCGCCTGGCCTGCTGCGGATTCGTTTGGCTGATGAACCCCATCAGGTCGGGGCGCTGCTGCCTCGACTGCGCGTTTGATCTGCTCAGTAACGGATTCATGCAAGCTCCTTAGGTCGTCCTTCGTGGCGTACTCCGTAGGAGCATCGGCTACAGCCTGGAAGTCGTACGCCGACACTGACTTCTGCCCGCTTGCGTCGGTTTCCACCATGTAGAACCGCGCCTGGTTCCTGTCCATGAGGATCTGCTGGCTGTTCGGCGGCAGCTGGTACATCTGCGCTGACTCGATGCCGTTCACAAACTGGATGCCCTGCTGCGGCGGTTGCTGCATCTGAGGCATCTGGTACGGCATTGGGAACGATGGCTGGTATCCGTTGAACATATCTGCTCCTAAAACGAAGAAAGCCGCCCCGATGGGCGGCTTGCCTGGTTAGTTCAGATATTCGTTTTTTCGCTTGAAGCAATGGTTACACAACCGGTGATGATTTGGTAATGATGCGGTATCCATCGCCGTACACGGCTTTGATGCGATCCACGCCAACCTTGGATTTCAAGGAATGCATGCGAGCTTTTAGCACCTCGTTGGTTGCCATGGAATCTCCTCCCCACACCTCGCGAATGAGCGTCTGCTTGCTTACCGTCGCCCCGTTCGCCATAACGAGCTGGAACATCAGGTCGAACTCGAGTTTCGTCAGCCTTATCTTTCTGCCATCGATTTCCACCGTATGATCGTCTCGGTTCAGCTTAAACGCGTTACTGGCACTATATCGCTTGATCTCGCATCTGCGCAGGATAGCCCTTATGCGGCATGAAAGCTCAAGCATTCCGAAAGGCTTCACCAGGAAGTCGTCTCCTCCGATCTCGAAGCCTATTGCCTTCTGGGCTTCGTTATCGATGTCGCCCATGAATATCACTGGTGCGTTCGTATGGTCTCTAACCACCTGCGCGAACGTGAATCCGCTTACACCAGGCAAATCGATGTCTATCACGTACATATTTATACGGTGCTGCCTTGCCAGCCTTATCGCTTCCTCAGCGCACCTTGCATGCAGATGCCTTATCCCTATGTCATCCAACGCACGCTCTATCTCTCGTGCATGAACCACATCGTCTTCGACTATCAGAATGCGCACCATTTCCCTTCCCCTAACTTTCTTGGTTTCCCTTTCTTTTACTGGTGGGTAGGCGCGCACCTAGGCTACCTGCACGTTCGCTTCCGTCCGCGCATCAACTGCCTCGGCAATCGTCTTTCGTACTCCATTTCCATGCTTATAAAAATAGAGCATGACCAGCCTGTATTTCGTTTTATTACCGCTTTATAACTTTTGGGTTGCAATCAAATCGGCAAACGGCCTCGGTCCTACTGCACCTTGATCGGCGCTCCGTCCTCGCCGTACACGTAAACCTCGCACTCTTGGAGGCTTCCGCTCGAGTCGTACGCGTATACGGTTGCCTCCCTGGGTGATCCGTCCTCTGGGTAAGCCGCAATGCTCCCTGAGAGAACGTTCAGCAGCACGTAGTAAGACCTGCTGCGTCCTAGGTACCCAACCTCATCGTTCCCGTAGCTGAAATATTGGCGAAGGGCAAGCGCCATCGTTCCCTTCGGGACATCGCGCACGAACTGCGTGTTTGGGAATACTTCGTTTATTGCATCCCTGTACCCCTCGTATCCCCCATTCGCTGCGTACAGCTCGGCGAGCTTCTTCTTTGGGTCAAGGTTCAACGTAGCCGCAGTCGTATTGCTGCTTGCGAGGGAGTTTCCAAGACAGTCGATGATCAGGCTCGTAGGACGGTATGTTTTTCCGAGCTGCGCAACAGGCGTAGTCCATTGAGCGGCGGTGCAAAGCGGAACCGTGACGAGCACAGAACCGCCGCCTGGCTTCATCTCCACGTTGCCTGTAATGCTTGCGGAGCCAATCGCAGCCGTGAACGCTGGCGGCATGAAGTCGTCGTACCCCTTCGCAACCTTGCTGAACGATGCCGTTGCCTGGTACGTGGTACCGCTTCCACCCGTGTACCAGCATCGCAGGCTGATGCTTATCTCGGTTCCGCTGCCGAACCATCCAAGGTCGATGTTGTCGGCGAACGTGTGCATGTCCCCTGCCGCGTAAATCTTCTCAGACCCGCTCTTCTTGGTTGCCCCGTTTACCGTCAGCGCGTAGTTGCAGTTGGTACCCTCGAAGTTGTTCGACAGCACAACGAGGGTTGCCTTGACGTACGCCTTCATGCGCCCGTCCTCGAACTCCCTCACGTTGAGCATGGCAGTCACGCGGAACTGCGATCCGCCGCTGGTTTTGTTGCTGTCGGCGTACTGGTACCACCAGTTCAGATAATCCTTGTATGCGAATGATGCCATGCTATGCTCCGAGCTTGATGTAGATAGAGCCAGGCGTTCCCGTTGCGGGCGGCTCGCCCGTGCCTACCGTGATTCCAAGGCTCTCCAACGCTTCTGGAGCCGTGCCAGCGCCAGTGCCGCCACGTGCGATCGGGAGGATTCCCGCAGTAACGTCCGCTGCGCTGTGCGTGTGCGCAGAAGGCGTGAAAGTCGTTGGCTTGCCGCTGATCTCGCTGTATGCGTATGACGGCTTGCTGTCAGCCTTCGCCCAGTCCGCAAGGTCGGTGATGTCGGCTTTGCCGTGCTTATGCCCGAGCCTTGAGAAGATGCCGCTCAGCTTGGTGAAGAAGTAGCTCAAGCCAGTAGTGTTGACCACCTCATCGCCCGTTTTGGTGGTGCCGCCTGCGATAGCGTCTATCGTGTCGGTTGAGATCGGGTCGAACGAGGAGCCGGTAACGCCCATCTTCTCCCATTTGCCGTTCACGTAAAGCCACTCTGCGTAACGGTCGTTCTCTCCCTGCTTGCCGAAAGGCACAAGATAGATGATCCCAGGCGAGCCAGCAAGCGATGGAACCCCGTCAGTGCCGAACTCGCCGTCTGCGCAGATGTGAAGCTTCGTCCCCTGCGCTGCGCTGATCATGTCCGCGAACTCAGCCTTGCGCTTCGCTTCCGCTTCCGCTCGCGCCGTCTCAGCCGTGGTTCTGGTGCCTTCTGCCGAGGATCGGTTGGATTCTGCCTGAACCCTTCCAGATTCAGCCGTTGCCCTCTTCTGCTCCTCGCTTGATCGCTTCGATTCAGCCGCGCTGCGCTTCGATTCCGCTGCTTCACGTGCGCTTTCTGCCGAAGAACGCGCTTCCTCGGCTTGCGCCCTTGCTGCTTCCGCTTCTGTTCGCGCTGTTTCGGCGCTTGCCCTCCCCTGTTCAGCGGTTACGCGGTCTGCTTCTGCCTGCTCGATGGCTTTGAAGGTTTCGGCGTACTGGGCAACGTAATCATCGAGCTTGCCCTTCAACTCTTCGAACTCGGGAACGTAAAAAGCTTCTGCCTGCGCGGTCGGGACAGCATCAAGCACATCGAAGTAGACGCATTGCGTGGTGCCGATGTATCCCTCTTTCTCAAGCATCACGTACGCTACGCTGATCTTTCCCCGTGCGGAAGCAAGGGAAGCGGGAAGCGTGTACGTTGCCGTGCCGTCCTCGATCACGGAAACTTTCTCGAAAACCACGCCATCAGGCTTCGAAGCGCAGAAGCGTACAGCCGTGTACTGCGTCAGGTCAACCTTCTCGCCGTCCTCGTTAACAACGATCGCGAGCGTAACCGACCCGATCTCTCCCTTGCGAATCTTGATCGTGCGAACGTCATCTGGCTTCGCCAGATCAAGAGTAAGCGCATATCTCATGCGATGCCCTCCATTACCTCAATGTCGAATGCTTGCGTTGTAATCACGTCCGTTTCGTCATACGAGAGCCGGAGATACGCCCTGCAATCTCCCTCGATTGCCGTAAGTGTTTCATCGACCTCGTATACGACCTCGCCGTTGAGCACAGAGCATTGCAGCTCGTAGCCGTGCGGCATGACGCAAAGCGCCACATCGTAGAGCGTCAGGTCAAGCTCCTCGGCTGCCTGGTATACGTGCATAGTGAGCCGCGCGTTGCCCTTCTCGCCCTTCCTCAGCGTTACCGTCCTGTTCTGTATCGGCTTGTCAACGCCAAGCCGCAAAGCGTAATCGATCATGATGCCTGCCTTACGCCGATGACGTAATGGTTGCTTGCCTGCGAGACGATCAGAACCACGTTCCCCTTTGCGCAAGAGCAGCACCGAACCGCCATAAGCGAGCTTCCGTTCACCGTCACCGAAGCCGTTCCGTCATCGAACGTATCCGTAACCTTGCCTGTGGTGATCTTGCAGTAATTCCTGCGCAGGAAAGGCTTTAGCGCATCGGCTACCGCCTTTATGAGCTGATCAGGATTTCGCCACGTTGCCATAAAGCTTCACCGTCCTTCTCATCGTTGTCTCGCTCTCGGTGTCGGGGGTTGCCTTCACGCTGCGCTTGTATGCGCTGTATTTCCCGCTCAAACCGCTTCGCTGGTAGTCAACTGCAACGGTATCTCCTGCGTTGAACCGCTTGCCTGCGTGGCCGATCGTAAGGCGCTCGATTGATTGCATCCCCTCGATCAGCAGCGCCTTAGCCTTCTCCTGGCATTGCGCCTTCGTCTCAAGCCCCTCAACCTCCTCGAACCGTACTATGCGCATCCCACGCGCCGCCGTGCTGTACGGGTTGTTCGGATCGGCGTTCTCAGCCGATCCGATTACCTCGGAATCGTCCTTGAGCTTTGAGCGCACAACCACAACGTTTGGCGTGTCGTGAACGTCCCATTCGCGTTTGATCGTCTCGTCCGAAACGTCCTCTTCGGTGTCGCTGAATACCGTGGTCGCTACCGCCGTCTCGGGGTCTTGGTAAGGCTTTGCGATGACGTTCCCCCAAACGTCAACGTTGAGCGAGCCGTATCCGTAAAGCTCCATGATGTCGTTCGCCATCTCAAGGAAGGAGGTTCCGACCTCCCATGTCTTTATTGCTGCAACCTCCCAGCCTCCTGGTGTGAGCATCAGCGGCAAGCCGACCTCGTACACCATCTCGGACACAACGGGGAGGTAATTAGCCGTGTACGCCGCCCCCACGGCGTAATTGACCTCAAGCAGGCGCTGCTCAAGCAGCACAAGGACGCTGTAGAGGTCGGCGGTTCCCACGTGCGAGCCTTCGCAAATCTCCTCGCTCTTCGAGTAAACGAAGAAAGTACCGTAGCATTTGGACTCGACCTCGCCGTCAAGCTCCATGTCGGCGTAAACCCTCAGAAGATCGTCCCCAAGGTCGGGCATGTCAACGTACTCGATCGAGCCAGAGACTTTAAGGCTCGTAAGCTGAGCTTCCTCGATGCTGCATGACGTGATGCCGCTCACGATTCCCACTTCCTCGTAGGCGTTGTCCTCGTATGCTTCGGACTTCCAGCCAACAACGCGCCGAACGCGAACGAAGCGCCAGGAGGTCGTTCGACCTCCCTTGTTCATGTCGATCATCGGGAAA
>OHME01000356.1_pt1 | contig 33131 bp, 45 predicted proteins | sample 1569201 | NCBI WGS metagenome assembly OHME01 (sample SAMEA3879587, study PRJEB24766) | human gut metagenome | biome: human-associated habitat; feature: feces | place: USA | collected 1985/1987
CAAATTATGTTATAATTGACACCATAAAGGGTGATTATAAATATTTTTATATTATCTACCTCAAATATAGGCTTAGTTAAGTTTAATACTACATTTTTAGGATGAGGGTTGCTTGTACAAGTGTTACACATATATACATTCGTTAGATGTAAGATGTGTAGTCCTTTCTCATTGGCAGAAATGTATTTTGACTTTGGCTAAAGATAATGAATAGAGGATAACTCATAATTATCCTTTATGAATTATGTTGTTGTATATCGACACTAACAAAGTAGTTTTAGTGATTTAGGAGTTATAATGTTATGAATGCTAATTATCGTAATAATTATTTGTTGGCACAAAATCAATTTATTGACTATAGTACTAGCGACTCAACAGCTATTCTAGCAAAAGAACATGGTCTCATTGGCTTAACAAGATTGATAACATGTATGGAAATATTAGGGCTTGATTGTGAACAAGTTAATTTAATTGCGCTTCCAGACTTTACCTACACCAGAAATAAATTGCGTTGGAGTGCAGGATTCCCATATGGTTGCGTTATTAAATTTGGGGAAAACATACCACCGTTTATACCTTTAGACTTTCGACCAAACTGTTGTGGGGTTGTATTGGCAGAATTGGAGGAATTTGATGAAAACCCTGAGTCATTACAAAAAAAATACATCGAAATTATAAGTTCCTATTCCGATATTGATAAGAGTGATCTGAATAGAAGAAATCATTTTATGGGTTCCTACTTTTGTGAAAAAAATAATAAGTTCTATTTTTTGATACATGGATCGTTTAATTTTGTAAAAGAAGCCTTATATTATGAGAGGAATGAAACATTATTATCATTATCTAAAAGTGAGACTATAATGGGCGAGCCGTTTACATATCTTATTGATTCCAATGCAAAACATTTTTATGAAAGCTATTTAGAACATGAGCGATTAACGATGTATTATCGCAACTTGATAATAAAAGAAATGCTTCCACAAGCAAAAATCGTATTTAATCGCACGCATGAGGGATTCTATGATATGCAAACTCTTCTTCTTGGTGCCTATGCTGAAAATCATCCTTTTTCTTGCCCAATTATGTTAGCGCCAGAAGTAGACTTACCTTTCGTAAATGTAACAAATCCCATAAATCTACAGAATGAAACCAAACTCTATTTATCTCCACATGGTGGCGGTTATGCATTGTATGGGGTTTGTAACACACAACGAGTAGATAGCAACTTACAATCAGATTACATATTGACATACCCTAATCAAACCAAATTGTTGACCGACAATGTTCTTGATATGCCTTTTTGTTATCGAACAAATACATCACATTGCTGGTGTGATAGATTTAATATGGCTATTGAGCATTGCAAAATGACACCTATATTTAATTTAAAAATATGATGCATTCATTTTATTATGGTTTGTTCGTCCTGCGTCACTGTAAAACGCAGAATAATATTGAACATAAGATTAGTGGTCAGATGGATTCTGAGATAGTCGATTTTTCTATAGATGTAAGCAACATAAACCAAGAATTTGTATACCAATTAGGCTTAAATATAATAACATCACCTGCACCTAGATGCTTGCAGACGGTTGAGTTGATAAAAAAACAAATTCTAGGGAGAATTAAAGTTGAGACTGACTTATAGGTTATTAGAACGCAAAATGGGAGATTGGGAAGGCGAAAAGAAAATTAATGTTATTGCTAATAATTCTTGCAATATTATCAATGGTCATATTGATCCTAATTTTACCCCACCAAATGGCGAAAGCATCTTAAGTTGTTCGCAAAGAGTAGATGACTTCATTTCCGATTTACAAAACCAAAAATTCTCTTCTCCTGTTTTAATTTGTAGCCACAATCAAACTTTAAAAGTGCTCAAATCCAAACTTTATGGAATACAAAATTTTGTAGATTTTTGGGGAACTGAAACATTTAAAAATGGTAAAATTGAAAGGCTAATTTAGGGACATTATTTTTACATTAAAACCAGATTTAAACAACAGACGCTGAGTAATGCTTTGCTGTTTAGATGTTAATGTATAATAATATTTTTGAATAGAGTGTTCCATTTTTTTTATACAGTAGTTAATAATATGACTTTCATCGGCTGAAAGTTCTTTAGTCAGTTTTTGGTAGTTTTCGCATGCTAATAAAAATATAGAATTATATTTCTTTTGAGATATTTGTTGAATCGTTTTAACACGAAACAACAACTTATCCTTTACTGCAATATCAAGACATTTCTGTAAACACTTTATGCATGCTTTTTTAGAAGAGCCTATATCTGATTCAATAATCAACCTTGTTTGTACTATCATACATGCCAATCGCTCTTTATCGACATTTATGTCTTCGACACCAGAAAGCGCCTGTTGGATAGAACAAGCAGCATTTATATAATCAGATTCTGCTAAGCTGATTTTTGCATCAAGCTTATTTGAAAATACAAGCCCACGTTTATCACCGTAAGATGCTTTAATCTTTTTGCTCTTTTCATTATAATTTTTAGCTTCCTCGATATTTCCTTCGAGAAGAAAACATTTTGCAATTCGATAATATATATACGAACGCCTTTTAGGTGTAATGTAACTTGACATTTTTTCAAGAGCTTCAAAAGCCATCCTGCTTTCTGAAATTAAGCCAGTACAACACTCTACCATTGCAATGCGATGAATGATTTTCGCTTCTAGCTTTTTCTCACGGATCTTAAATGCGTATTGATAACTTAAAAGATAGCATGCAAGCGCACCATTCAATAATCCACGAATGTAATATACACGGCCAATGATAGTTAAGATTTGAATAATGTTTTCTTTAGATGAGAAATTTAATATATTTTCAGTTTCTTTCTTGAACAAATATAGCAAATCATCATATTTATTAGTGAAGTACAATGCTCTCATCTGAATGTACAATAACGACTCTTGCTCATCCAAAGAAAATATATCTAAATCAAGCATTGAAATATAATATAAACATAATTGATATTCACACACTCGTTCTAAAAGAGTTATCTTTTTAAAAATAATATCACTAGGATTTATATCATAAGGATTTGCATTTTCTATTTTCTGTAGAAGATTAAGCAATTGAGTATTATGTTGACAATGCAAAAGTGTTTTGAAATTTAGAGAAAGTAACTGCCATGCCTGTGAGATGTTATTTCTGTTGATGTATGCAGTAATTATATCAAAGTATTGATCTGCTCTTAATTTTGCATATTCAAGCATTAAAGTAACCACATCAGAAAACATATTATTGTCAATTGGATACATAACGAAAAAAGGCTTGTACTTATCATGTACAGAACAAGAATTTCCTCTGAGAATTATTAGCCGTTTATTCTTAAGTGAATCAAGTTCCAAAGAGAAACTATTAAAACGCAGGAAATCCATTGGAATATCAGAAGAAGAAAAAGTAAGCATAAACAACAATGTTTGTTCTTTTGGAGATAGCAAACTAAGAAAATTGAAAAGAAATTGTCTATCACTTTCCAAATCTTCTATAGTAGTTTCTTCATCAACTAGTACTGCATAACCCGGAAGTCCATGAAATTTTTCTGCAATCACACCTGCAACAGCAAAGTTGTCATGTCCAGAATAATGCGAAATAATTTGGTTAAGATGAGTTGCTTCCATGCCATCTAGAATGACTACAGAAAGATTTTGCTTAATTGCAGTTTTGCTACTAAATATATTAATCCATCCTGCAAAATAGATTTTACAAATACGGCGTTCAATTATTTTTTCAAATAAAGCAATCAATGAAACATTGTCACTTGAACAGTTGTGTATATCGTCTAGAAAAACAGCGGTATTATATGACTTTAAAAGATATATTATTAATTCTTCAAGATCTCGAGATAGACAATATCCATATTCTTTAAAATACAGTATTAACTTCGAATTATTATGTACAATAGCAAAATAATGAGCAAATGTTTGAAAAAAGGAACTTACTTGAGTTTCTTTGCATTCAGGTCTAAATGTGTACCAAAACACCTTCGTGTTGCCTTTAGTATATATATGAGAAATATACTTCATCAGTTGTGTTTTACCGCATGCTGATATTCCTTGTATATAAAAAGCACATTTAGAAGGGTTAGTAAGAGTTTTACGTTCTATTTCACGGTCTATCAAATATGGAACTTCTTCTGTAGAAGCCAACTCAATATTTGATGCGAATGCTGATGATAATGAACCTGACGACACACAAGCGCCTATGACCTTTTCTTTAAGGACCTCCCATATCTTATCACGGTCGTCATTCATATGAGCTAAATACTGTTCAATGTTTATCTGTTCTTCATATAAAACACGTATGCCATAAAGATGTTCGAATTGTTCAATATAATCTTTTGTATCTGGAGTCAAATATGGTATTATCCAAAAGTATAAAATGGATGGTCGATGAACTTTTGCCCAGTCAAGTGCAGGAGCGATTACATTTTTACTTACTCCACTCTTATAATATTTACATTCAATTATTACAGAGTGAGTTTGTTCATTTATTTTAAACTCAGCAACAATATCTCTACCTCTATCTGCACCACCATCATATCTTGATATTTTATATGGATTAATTTTATAGATAATTGAGCATACTGTGCGCTCAAAATCATCCCAATTAGCCACTGAAGCAATCATATTCTCTCCTATTATTCAACTACAAAGATTGTAGTATATTTTGCACTTTCTGTTCATAATCTCACAAAAATAAACAGTTATTGCAATTCACAAAGGATAATTATGAGTTATCCTTCATTTATTTGGAGATGTGTAGGAAATCGGAGTAGTATTAATGTTTTGAATAAAAAATAAAAAGACCACAATCATAACGATTGTGGCGAATATTAACAAATAAAGGATAATATACAGTTATTGTCTATATTTAAGGGGGAAGACAATGAGAAACATTAGTTTAGGGCTTCATATGGGTCATGATCGCTCTGTAGCTATAATTGAGAATGGTATGATTGTAAGTTTTCACATAGAATAGGAAAAACCGTAAAAAGCCGTTAAAAAAAGTTAAAAATCTGAAAATATAGTAAACAAGCCGTTTTTTAGGTGTAAAAAAAGATTACACTTTGAAAAACGGCTTGTTTTTTCTATTTAGTGCGAAAACGAAAAACGGAGTAATTAGACTGCTTTGCGGCAGAGTGATTACTCCGTTATGTTTTAAATATAAGGTGTTTAAAAGCGTTTAAAACGGCTTTAAATCGGGTTTTTATAGACAATTATCTTAATAAAATTAATGATTAATCAAAGTAAATCAATGGCAACAAAGTTAAAAGTTAAAGGCAACTTTGTTGCCTTTCCGATAAACACTATGTTTTTAACATTTTAATAGTTTGTTTGTTAATAATCGGTTTATTTAACAGTTTTACATAATTATTTATAAAATGTGTATATTTATTCAAAATCTACTGTGCCTATAACTTTGCCTGCACAGCGAATGTCATCATACCCGGCTAATTTGATTGGTTTGTATGCAGGATTGAGGGAAATAAGCTCTCCTTTTCCCATTTGCTTAACATATGAATCACCGTTCAAAATGAAAATTCCGATTTCTCCTTCTAAAATTGAAGGAGATTTTTTTATTAATAGAACATCGTTATCAAAGAATTTAGGCTGCATACTATCTCCCCTAACTTTAAGCATAAAATCAGCCTGTTCTGTTAGAGAAGTTTTGGGAATAGTCATCCATTCAACAGGAACATCATCAGACAACCAATTATCGGTGCCGGCAGAAGCTCCGGTCATATATAAAGGAATAATTCTGCTTTTTGTTGGTTCTTTTACAACTTGTGATCCCTGCTTTTCAACCTGTTTGGGCATTTCATCAGTTCTGCCAAGCAGAAAATCTCCTGAAACATTGAAATAATCAGCAAGGATATTTAAGCTATCATACTTTGGAAGTTGTCTTCCGCTTTTCCAATTACTTATTAAAGATTCAGAAATACCAGTATCTTTTGACATCTGATAAGCTGTAACATTGCAATTTTGTAGTAATTGCTTAAAAATATCACTAAACATTTATGCACATCTCCAAACTTCGCAAAAGCGAAGTATTTTATCTTGAATACTTAGCAAATGCGTAGTATAATAATACCATAGTAATTTATTTACTTAATAATACCATAGTCATATTTTAAAAACAAGGAGGTATTGCAATGAAAATAGCTGAAAATCTAAAAAAATTCAGAAAACAACAAGGCTTGTCACAAAAAGAGCTTGCTCAGGTTGTAGGCGTTAATCAAACAATGATTGCTCATATAGAAAACGGTGTAAAAATCCCCTCGCTTGCGGTTAGTCTTGAATTAGCAGCCGCACTCAACACAACTGTTGATGAGCTTTGCAAGGGGGCATAAAAATGGCAAATTGTAAAGAGTGCTTGAATTACTATATCTGTGGCGATATTTGGAATGATAAGGCAGAACGCTGCAAACATTTTAGAGACCGCAACCACATTGTAGAGCTGCTTTGCAATGTAGGTGATACAGTATGGCTGCTTGACGGAAAGTTCGCCTTTAAATCCAAGGTTGATGAAATCAGAATTTTAAGCGAAAGCAGAATTTTATATCATTGTGAAAATGCTTATGATTGGTTTGAAAAATCTGACTTCGGTAAAACCGTATTTATTAGCGCAGAAGATGCTGAACAGATGATAGGAGGAAATTATTAATGATTGGCAAGGTGTTATACCGGTATACGGTAATAGGAAATATCAACAACCGTGTGGTGCTTGCTCATAACCCAAAAGCTGTTGAGCCTTGGGTTGTATGGTGGCTTGACAGTGACGGTGATCCTTACAGCGGAAGTTATTTTACAAACCGTGCAGCTGCGGTCAAGGAATTTATTAAAAGATCGTTTTAGGAGTGTTACTAATGTATAAGAAAAATTGCAAACGCTGCGGTAATGACTTTATCTCTCGGTCAGCTAAGGCTAGATACTGCCCTGAGTGCGTGCCGGTTATTAAACTACGATCACTAAAATCAAAAAATAAAGAATTGAATCGCGCTTGCACTGATGACACGGAGTTTTTAGTCAGCATCTATATGGCACGTGGGGAGTCACAAAGCAGGATTGCATCAGACCTCGGTCGCAGCGAGGAGAATGTTCTCAAGATTTTAAATGAAGCAAAGGAAAGCGGAAGATATGACGAGCATATTGAGCGACATATAGCTTATGCCGGAGATACAAGGATAATCAAGGAGGAAATATGCAAAGAATGACATCAAAACTGCACGATTTTGCTCCCGTTTTATATGTAAATAAAGAAGGGAAGCATCTCACCCCAGCGGAAATATCAGTAGGTCAGACGCGAGAAGTGCTGCAAAGACTTTGCGAATACGAGGAAACCGGATTATTACCTGATGAAATCTTAGAACTAAAAAAATCAAGGAGAATAATTATGAGTGACATTTTAGAAGAACTACACAGAGAAGCGAGATACGCTTTGAACAGTCATTCTCTTAACTTAACATACCAAACATATGGAAAAGCCGAAATGGCTTATAAGCTGAAAGCAATTACTTGGGATGAGTTTTCAGAACTTAATACTATTTTAGTAAGAAATGGTATGAATAATCCGGCTGCTGAACTTCATTAATGCCGAAACCGCCGCAAGGCGGTCAGCAGGAAATGACCTCCCTGCTCTGACGATGGCAGGTCAAAAGGATGTGATTTATTGATTTATCTTACAGTCAAAGAAGTTGCCGAGTTGAAAGAATGTTCAACTCAATATATTAAAAAAATTGTTTTGGATGGTTCTCTAAAAAGTGAAGTATCTGCTAATAAAAACAATCGTAAAAAGTATTTAATACCTTTGAACGAATTATCTTATTCGGAGCAACTTAAATATTATAAATATCACGCAATAGCAATTCCTGAAGATTTATTGCCGGTACAAAAAGCCGAGCGACCTCATAAGGAATTTGATGAATTTACAGCTGAACAGCGAGAAGAAATTGCAAAATGGATAAGAATACTTAACGCTTGGGATGAATATTGTGCTACATCAAAGCTGCAGAAAGTAGCCGCAACTGAAAAATTCGTCCAACTACAACAAGTGGCTAATTCTGATCTTAATATTTCAAAAGGCATTTTATATCGCAAGAAAAAGGCTTTAAAAGATGATGACCTTGCAGGGTTACTTGATAACAGAGGGTCGTGGAAAAAAGGGACATCATCAATACCTGAAGAAGCTTGGCAGTGCTTTTTGAGCTTTTATCTTGATGAGGCTCAACACCCGATTAAAGCTTGTTACGAATACACGGAAATGTGGCTTAAAAGAGAAGCTCCACAGTTCCTTCCACTACCTGGTTACGCATCATTCTATCGCAAAGTGCAAACGGCAATACCTAAACCTGTTGAAATAATGGGGCGTGAAGGTATGAAAGCATTTAGAGATAGATGTGCTCCGTACATACGCAGAACATATGAGGGTATGGCATCGAATGAATGGTGGATTGCAGATAACCACACCTTCGATGTTCAGACAAAAGGAGCGGACGGAAGTGTTCACAGACTTTACCTTACAGCGTTTTTTGATGCTCGTTCGGGTATTTTTACAGGCTGTTATGTAACATCTGCTCCGTCCTCACAGGCTACGCTCATTGCTCTGCGAAAAGGTATTATGAAATACGGAATACCAGAAAATATATATGTAGATAACGGTAGAGAATTTTTAACCTTTGATGTCGGCGGACTTGGACACAGAACTAAGAAAAGCCAAAAGGGCAAATTTACACCGCCACCTGTGTTTGAGCGTCTTGGAATTAAAATGACAAATGCTCTTGTACGAAACGCAAAGGCTAAAATCATTGAACGCAGATTCAGAGATGTCAAGGACAGGCTATCGAGATTATTCCCGACTTATACAGGCGGAAATGTTGTAGAACGCCCTGAAAGGCTTAAGTTTGTTCTTAAAGATGATGATAAAATCCCTACTGATGAAGAATTTACAAACGCAGTTGAGGATATACTCACTTACTATATGAATGAAAAGCAATATAGCGGTGCTGTTAATTCTGACAGTGGCAAAACTCGTATGCAGGTGTATAGAGAACAGCTCAAGGAAAAGCGTATTGCATCAGAGCTTGATCTCAACCTTATGCTTATGCGTTCTACAAGAAGTCAGAAGGTCGGTAGAAGAGGTGTACATCTTACTATTGCAGGAGAAAAGATTGATTACTACAATGATGAGCTGATCCTCAATTACTTTGGTAAAGATATGTATTGCCGATACGATCCGGAGGACATTTCAACCGTGAGAGTGTACGATTTACAGGATAACTACATTATGACAGTGCCTGTAGATAATGATGCGGTACTTGCTTACGGCTCATCAAAGGACGCTGTTGCTAAGGCTCTCCGCAAAGTAAAGAGCTTTGAAAAGCTTACCAAGCAAGAGCTGAAAGCAACTCAGATTACGGCTCTCGGCAAGAAAACAGCACTTGAGCTTGTTCTTGCCACAGCAGAGGAGAATAAACTCAAGTCTGATGAGCTTAGTCCTAAGATTATTTCCGTACACCGTGCCGATGAAGAGCCTGCCGAAATCAAACAGGCAGTCGGTCAGAATAATATAGTAAAAATTGATAAAGCAAAAATGATCAGGAATCTTGAAGAAAGACAGAGGGAGGAATAAATATGTCAATCAATCCTGAGTTACAGCAAAAACTGAGAGATTACATAAATGAATCTTGTAATGGCTCTCAGAATCAAGCCGCAAAAGCACTCGGTTGGTCGCCGGCGTACATTTCAACTTATCTCAAAGGCGATTTTAAGGGTGATTTAGCAAAGTTTGAATCGTCATTGTCAGAGGCTTTTGCAAACAAAAACGCAGCGGAAAACCTCAAGAGTTCAGTTGTTACAGGTACATATAAGCCAACAGGCATAAGCGAGGGTGTGTATGAAACAATCCGCTTGTGTCACCTCAAGGGCGGTCTTGCTATTGAATGCGGCGATGCAGGCATTGGCAAAACTATGGCTTGTAAGAAATACGCAGAAGATTATCCGTCAAGTGCTATTTATGTAACAGTAAATCCTTGCTTAGTTACACTTAATGCGTTTTTAAAGCTGTTATGCCGAACTCAGAAAATTACAGCAAACGGACGCAAGGATGAAATGTGGATGAGGTTATCTGATAGCTTTGCAGGCGAGCGTAAGGTGCTTATTATTGATGAGGCTCAACACTTGCCAATAAAAACTATTGAAGCAATCAGAGCCTTTTTCGACAGTAATCCCCTGTTGGGCATTTGTCTTGTAGGCAACATAGAAACTGTAACTAATACAGGCAGAAGTAAAGAGGCATTTGCTCAGATTAGAAACAGAACAAAACTTACTGAAATCAGACACACAACATCAATTACTGCAAATGATATAGCGTTGCTTTTCCCTCCTGTTGCAGATGACGAAAAAGCAAAAGGTTTACTGCTCGGAATATCTCGCTCAGAGCAGGGTATTCGAGGAGCAAGTAATGTATTTTCAAATGCAGTTGACAACGGCAATATTACATATGACGGTTTACTTGCAATGGCTAAAGCCATGAAAATTAATGTTTACGGAGGAATTTAAAATGAGTTTAAAGAGAATTATGTTGTATGTTTTAACAGGATTTTGTATGGGAGCAATTACCCTTGCAATGCTCGAAAAGATGGGATTTCGCATAGCCTCATATGGCGTTGAAATGCTTTTTATCCCCTGTGTAGTGCTTTGTATCTGCTTTGGTTGGGCATTAAAAACAGATGTATTAAGACTATTTAGGAGGAATAAGAATGTTAATTCACGCAGAAAATGAAAAGCAAAAGGAAGTTACCGCAGTACATATTTGTAAGGGCAGCATTTGCGGCAACTGCTTAAATTACCATAAAGGTATTCTTAATTGGCAAATAGGCTGTTGTATGTATTCACGCACCCCAGTAAAAAGATATGATTATTGCAGCTTATTTAAGGAGAATAAAAGGTGACTAATGAAGATTGGAAAAAGGTTGATAATGCATTGAAGTCGGTGTTTTCACCGGGAGCTAAGCTGCTTATTGACGGATACGAAGTAACGCTTATACTATGCCAAAAATCGCAATTTCAAAACGCTATCGCAGTCTATATCAACGGAAGTTTTAAAGGCAAATGGCTCGTTGAAGACTGCGAGGAACGCAGGCGTTTCTTCTGCTGTAAAAAACGAACTCTTGTTAAAGAAAAAGACTTTAAGGCTTGCGGAATACGCAGCAAGAAAGGCAAAAAAGAATTTGCTGACAGATACGCTTACAACGAGTATTTTTCGTATTGGACAAACTTTAGTGAAATGAAAAAGCACTTTATCGACAACAATACAAATATCGAAATTCTGGAGGTTTAATAATGGACATAACTTTTGATGAGAAGATAGCAAAACAGGCAGGATGTGCACACATTGACAATTTATGTAACAAGGCAAAGCAAGCAATTATAGCTGAAAAAACAGTCATTATCTCAATAATCGGAGATGATGGCGAAAGAGATGCTACCATAGCAGGAAATCCTTTGGATGTAACGGCAGAACTTGCAACTCTAATGGTGATTCACCTTGAGAGAATAAAAAATCAGAATGGTAAAGCAGTCGCAAATATGTATTTAAATGCTTTACTGAAAAGTATTAATCGGTATTGAAATCAGGGATAACTCCCTGATCCTTAATGCAGCTCCCTTGGGAACGGTCACAAGCCCGTAAGAATGCAGAGTGAGGAACACACAATTCAAAAATAAATTTTAAGGAGGTAAACACATATGGAGACATCAAAAAAGATATGTAAAAACGGCTCAATTACTTTGCCAAAGCAGATAAGAGCCGAGGCAGGACTGTTCCCCGGCAACGCTGTTAGTATTAGCACCTCGGCTGACGGAACGGTAACAATTAAGCCGTCAGCTCCCTGCTGTCGCTTTTGCGGAACAGTTGAAAATGTAATCGTTGCTGACAATGTTGTTATTTGCCGCAAATGTGCTGAAAAATTACTTGCAAAGGTGGATGTAACAAATGACTGATTTAAGAAAACAGATTGATGAGCTTGCAGCAATTAAAGCAGATATGAGCAAGCTCAAGGAGCGTAAGGATAAGCTTGAGGCAGAAATCATTATGCAGTGCACATCAGATCTTGAGAATACAAAATACAAGAGTATTCATTATTCCGGCGGCACTTGTGATTTAACAGCTGTTACAGCCGAATCACTTAAAATTACATATAACACATTTTTACCGCTGATTTTCGGTAAGGCTTACAAAGATGCAGTAACAGAAAAGACAGAATATTCACTCTCTGCTCCGGCTAAACGAATGCTTATCGGATTGTGGAAAGGTAATTATGTTAAATGTACAGTGATTGAAGTAATTGAGCAAATGAAAGGCGTTTCTGACGAAGAACGCAAACAGCTTGCAAAAAAATGTAAGGGTATTAATTACGATAAAGATGTAAGCAATATTATGAAGTTTACTTCTTTGTCAGAAGATGATGCGAAAGAATATGCTTATCTCATTTCAGAAGCTAAGGTGTGGCAGGATTTTAAAAATATGCTAATTCTCAACGGCACAAGCGAAGATGAGGTTGACGATATTCTGCAAAAAAATTCAGAGTGCTTTTGTAGTCGAGGACAGCACAAAGATATCTTTAAACTCTTTGGTTTGAGGTGTTTTGTATGTTAAAACCTCAGCAAACGCAAAGGATATACGCAATGGCGGCACGGCTCGGAGTCTTAGAATCAGGCAACAAAAATGATATGCTGCACACGATTGTTTATCGTCTTACTCAAAAGGAGAGCATACGCAGTCTTGATGAGAATGAGTATAAAACGGTTGTATCTGAGCTTGCCGAAAGACTTAAATTGCAGAATCTTACAGAGCCGCCGAAACCGTATAAGAAGAAAAAGTACGAGGACAGCGGCAGAGGAAAAATGTCAGACGGTCAACGCAGGAAGGTTTGGCAGTTGATGTATCAGCTCGAAAAATACGACACAGAACCGACTACAGCTAAGCTTGGTGACAGGCTCTGCGGTATCATCAAAAAAGAGCTGAAAATCGACTGTACCTCAAAGCAGCCTTTTAGGTGGCTGACATATAATCAGGGCGTGACCTTGATTGAAAAACTTAAAAAGTACATTGACAGTGCTCAAAGGAGGAAGGCTGGTGAAAATAAATCTTGACGATTTGGTAGGCACTCAAAGAGACATAGCGGAAACAATCGGTCTCGAAAGCTATATTAAACTTTGTAAAATTTTTGGTGGCGACACCGTGTACATACAGAAGTACAGCGAATTGCAAAAGATTGAACGCAATGCTGAAATTAAGGCAAAATACAACGGATATAACAGCAGCCAGCTTGCAAAGGAGTATGATTTGTCTGAAAGGTATGTACGAACTATATGCTCAAATGATAATCTTGACGGGCAGTTGAGCATTTTCGACGGTATAAGTTAAAGATGAAAAAATAGGATATTCGTCCTCTACAGGAATATGTTTTTATAAGGTATTATTGAGTTAGAAACTTGATAATACCTTATTTTTTGGGAGTTGAAAATATGAATTTTACGGCAGACACTTGGTGGCTGTTCGGCCTTATTGTTACAGGAGCAATAGCTATTATAGGCTTTTTTCTCAAGCGTACAATTAACGAGGCTGACAGACACGATAAAGAAATCAAAGAAATTCAGCTGTCTTATGTGACCAAGGATGAACTGAAAGATGTCAAAACGGATGTAAATAAATCTATCGGTAAATTGCAGACAGATGTTGAACAGATTAAAGATACTTGCTTAACTAAAAAAGATTATTACAACTCAATCAATGAGGTTAAAGACGAAATAAAAACACAGAACAAGCTAATTATGGAGCTTATCAGAGGAGGAAAAAGAAATGATGATTGATGCAGCACAGGAATATATGCAGAAAATCAAAGCAAGAAACTTTGTTAAAAACAACGGTCAGGTTTTGAGAACTATTAACATTCTTCGTGTAGGTTATGAGAAATTATCTGATGTTAAATATGCCCTTGGTGATGTGTCTGAGCATGACTTTCTTTCTTCTGTAAATTATTTATTCCTATCAGAGTACATCTTACTTCGTAAGATTAAAACTAAAGAGTTTGCGGATATTGCTGATGTACCATATGAGGAGCTTGAGGCAAAGTTATCACAGAAAGGCATTAAGTTGCTTGACGGCACAATTAGCGACAACTCGGTTGAGGTGTAACTATGGTCAGAAACAACCGCAGGGCTTGCGGAAAGATTGATAAACTCCCTGCTGATCTCAAGGACACAGTAGACCAAATGCTTGTTAGTGGTCAGACATACAGAGAAATCGTATCATATCTCTCTGAAAACGGAGAGCAGCTGTCGCAGGCGGCGGTAAGCCGTTACGCATCACGCTTTCTTGCCAACGCTCAACAGCTCAGAATAGCACAGGAAAATTTCAGAATGATACTCACAGAAACAGAGCGTTATCCCGAACTTGACCCTGCCGAGGCTATTTTACGAATGGCATCTCAAAAAGTTTTTGACGCTATTGCAAAGCTTGACGAAGGGCAATTTGATGATGTGTCGGCTGACGACCTGCTAAGACAGGCTACGGCACTTGCAAGAGCAGTTGCTTACAAACGCAAAACAGACATTGATGTCAAGTCAGACAAGCAGATTGCACTTGAGGAAAATCAGAGCTTGCTTTATGAAACTATCAAGAAAAGTAACCCACGCTTGTACAATGAGCTTATGGAAGAGATTACGAAGCTTAAAAAACAAGCTAAGGAGGCTTAGTATGGAAAAATACGAATGGTATGTACTACATGTCAGAACAGACAGTGAACTTGACATTGCTAAAGCATTAGAAAGCCGAGGCTTTTCAACGGCTGTACCTATTGAAAATCGTATTATTCGCAAGAGCGGAAAATGGATTAAGAAAGCATACATTGTTTTTGCAGGTTATGTTTTTGTGTTTATGCGATACAGCTGGGCAAAATACTACGCTATGAATAACATAAGCGGAATAATTAAAATTCTTGGCGGAGGTCAGAATCCGATTCCGTTAAGCGAGAGTGAATCAGAGTTTGTTCTCAAGTTATCGGATTTGCTCTCTGTACCGTCAGTTTTAAAATTTAATGACGACAACAGTTATAAAGTTGTCAGCGGATTTTTAACTGATTATGCAGATAAAATTGTAAAAATTGAACGCAGATACAAGAAAGCAACAGTCAAGGTTACTGTTGCCGGAGAAGAAAAAGAAATAAAAGTATCTTTTATAGAAGATACAGAACAAATGCCGGAGCAGACAGCGGATTGATTCGTCTTCGCTTGATGAATGGTTGTTATACACTTAGCACCGATAACACCAAAGTTAGCGGATGGCGAAGCTTGCATAAAACGGTATTTAAACTTATTTTAAGCACCCTTTAACGGGTGTTTTTATTTTGGAGGTGAGTGCGAATGGATAAGCTGTCAAAACTTGAACAATTACTTAAAGATACAAATACAAAGCAGGAATTTAATATTGTGGAGGACTTAAAGGCTTTGGCTCTCTCCTACGGAGTTGTCAAGTCAAAGGATTTTCGCAAAAAGCTCAACGCCCTGATTGAAAAATACGAAAATGACGAATTAACGGCTATCCGTGAAGCACTGATAAAGAAATGCCAAAGCGGTGACACTCAGGCTATCAAGCTGTATGCCGAATACTTCAAGCCTGAAACTGTTGTCAGCGTTGACGACGGCTTGATTGAAGCACTTGCAGGCGCAGGCAAGGAGGCTTTTGCTGATGAAATTTAAACCTTTTTCCAAAAAGCAATTAAAAGTTCTCTCCTGGTGGAAGGTTGACGGAATTAAGGATAAATACGATGCAATCATAGCAGATGGCTCTGTCCGTTCTGGTAAGACGGTCAGTATGAGCATATCCTTTCTAATATGGGCAATGGATACCTTCTCTGACTGCAACTTTGCAATCTGCGGTAAGGCTGTAGGCTCTTGCCGCAGAAATGTTATTAAGCCGCTTATCAATATGCTAAAGCACAGATATGACATCAAGGACAAACGCTCGGAAAACTCACTGACAGTCAGTAAAAACGGAAAGACAAACACTTTTTACATTTTCGGCGGTAAAGACGAAAGCTCACAGGACTTGATTCAGGGTGTTACGCTTGCAGGCGTACTCTTTGATGAGGTTGCTCTTATGCCCCGCTCTTTTGTTGAACAAGCTCTTGCTCGTTGCTCGGTTGAGGGTGCAAGATTTTGGTTTAACTGCAACCCCGATAATCCTGCGCATTGGTTTTATCAAGAATGGGTTTTAAAGGCTGAGAATAAGCACGCTTTGCGGCTTAAATTCTTAATGGACGATAACCTTAGTCTTTCTGAAAATGTTAAGCAGCGGTATTACAGCCTTTATCAAGGCACATTTTACCGCCGCTTTATCCTTGGTGAGTGGGTTATTGCCGAAGGTCTTGTGTATCAGGATTACAATGACCATATTAAGGATAAGTTGTGGGACGGCAATCCCGATGAGCTTGTCGGACGGTGGTACATATCAATGGACTACGGTACTATTAACCCTTGCTCTATGGGACTGTGGTGCGTAACTGACAACGAGGCTATTAGAGTGGATGAATACTACTACAACAGTCGCAAGGAAGGCTATCAACGCACCGATGAAGAGCATTATGCAGAGCTTGAAAGGCTTGCAGGCGACAGATACATTGAATATGTAATCATTGACCCATCAGCTGCATCATTTAAGGCAACGATTAAAAAGCACGGTAAATTTTTTGTGAAATCAGCAAAAAATGATGTGCTTAACGGTATCAGAACAACAAGTCAGATGCTTAATGACGGTCGCATTAAAATCGGAGTTAAGTGTAAGGCATCACAAGAAGAGTTTGGTATGTATCGTTGGGACGATAAAGCCGAAGAAGATAAGGTCATTAAGGAAAACGACCACGCAATGGACGATATACGCTATTTTGCTTATACGATAGCTAAGCGTGAGTTTAAATATAAATAAGGAAGTGAAAATGTGCGAAGGCAAAGACGATTTGTTTTACTAAATTGGCTTAGAATACTTGCAAATAAGCTGTTTCCAGAAAGCGTAGCTAATGCATATTCATATAACGATATGGAAGAGGCTATGGAGGATTGGCTTGAGATTTACGCTGACCTGCCATGGTGGTGTGAAAGCTGTCATAACAAAACTCTCAATCTCGGTGCAACGATAGCATCTGAATTTGCAAGACTAATAACAATAGAGTTTGAAAGTGAAGTCACAGGCTCAAAGCGTGCAGACTTTTTGCAGGAGCAGTACGAAAGGCTGCTTAAACAGCTTAGAATTAAGCTTGAGGCAGCTTGTGCTGTTGGCGGCATAATGTTTAAGCCGTATGTGCGTAAAGGTGTTATTTTGCCTGATTGCATTACGCAGGATAAATTCATTCCCATTGAATACAGCAACGGCATTATTACCGCTGCTATATTTTTTGACCAGCAGGTTAAAGGCAAGGCTTACTACACACGAATTGAAAAGCAGACTTACAGCTATGAGAACAAATCACACACGATTGAAAGTCATTTTTTTGTTTCGTCAAGTCCCGATAACATCGGAGAGGAAATAAATCCTGAAAATCTTAGCAGCGATATGTGGACAGGTATTGACCCATACATAGTTATTAATGATGTTGACCGTCCTCTGTTTGCTTTTTGGAAAGTACCGTTTGCAAATCACATTGAAAGCGACAGTCCTCTCGGAGTGTCAGTTTACAGCAGAGCAATTAAATTACTCAACGAGGCAGATTTACAATGGGACAGATATTTGTGGGAATTTAAGGGTGGCGAGCTTGCGGTTGATGCAGGTGAGGAAGTCCTTAGACAGCGACCGGGCGAAGATACGCTTGAGACACCGTCAACTCGTGATAGGCTGTTCCGTAAGTTCAACATTGATGCAGACGATAACAAAAAATCATTTTATGAAGTTTTTAATCCGACCCTGCGTGACGAAAACTATTCAAGAGGTCTGAATGAAATCAAAAGGCAGATTGAGTTTAACTGCTCTCTTGCATACGGTACGCTGTCAAATCCGCAAAATGTAGATAAGACAGCGGAAGAAATTAAGGCGTCTAAGCAGCGCAGTTATACCGCCGTTTCCGATATGCAGTCCTCTCTTGAGGCTGTACTTGAAGACTACATATATGCTTGCAACGCTATGGCAGATGCTTGTAATCTTGCACCAAGCGGAGAGTACGAAGTTAGCTTTAATTGGGGTGACGGTGTACTTGAGGACAAAGACAAGGAGCAAGCTATACAGCTTAACGAAGTCAACAGCGGTATCCGCAAAAAGACCGACTACCTCAAATGGCGTTACGGAGTTGACGATAAGCAGGCGATGGAGATGTTGCCCGAAAGCGGAGTGCAGAGCTTTTTTAACGAGGGTGGTGCTTAATGCTTACACCTGAACAGCTTGCTCACTGTGCGGATGACATATTAGAACTTTATTCTAAGCTTGAGGAGGCTATTGTTCGTGACATAGCACGCAGAGTGGCTAAGACGGGAACAATGACCGACACAGCAATATGGCAAACACAGCATATGCAGGAGCTTGGTACGCTTAACTCTGACATTTTAAACAGTATTTCAAAGTACAGCGGTAAATGTGAGTCGGAGCTTAAAAAGCTGTTTGAAGACGCTGCCATTACTGCGACTGAATATGACAACGAAATATACAGAGCAAACGGTCTTAACCCTAAGTCAATCAAGGTGTCTGATACTCAACTGCAGATATTAGAGGCAGGATTTAAGAAAACTCAAGGCAATTTAAGTAATCTTACTCTTACTACGGCGGTATCATCTCAAACGAGCTTTATTAACGCTTGCAGTCTTGCAGAGCTTAAAGCTACAAGCGGAGCGTTTTCTCCGCAGCAAGCTATTGTTGATGCGATAAAGCAAGTAGCCGTCAACGGTGCGGAAGTGATATATCCGTCAGGGCATACGGATAAGCTTGATGTTGCGGTTCGCCGTAATGTTATGACGGGCATAGGTCAGACCACAGGACAAATTTGTCTTGCAAATGCACATGAGCTTGGCTGTGACCTTATGGAGATTACCGCCCACGCAGGAGCAAGACCGAGCCATTCATATTGGCAGGGTCAGGTTGTAAGTTTGAGCGGACGAAAAGGTTATCTGTCCTTATCAGACATTGGCTACGGTTCAGGTGACGGCTTTAAAGGCTGGAACTGCCGGCACGACTGGTATCCGTACTTTGAGGGCAGTACACGGATGTATGACGAAGAAAAGCTAAAGCAGATGGACGCTAAAAACATTCAGTACCCCGATGGCTCAATGCACACGCTGTATGAGGCGGAGCAGAAGCAACGAGCGTATGAAAGAAAAATCAGAGAGTCAAAACGCATACTTGCCGCTTATGACGAAAGCATTAAAAATGCCGATGACGAAGCAATAAAAAAGGCTTATCAGAACATTTTTAATAAAGAATCTGTAAAGCTGAAAAATCGTGAAGCTGAGCTTAACAATTTCTGTGACAAAACAGGCTTGCTCAAGCGTAATGACAGAGTACAAAAGTATGGTTTTGGCAGGAGTACGGCTCAAAAAGCAGTTTCATCAGCTAACAAGCATTATAAAACTTGGAGTAGCGAACATAACATAAATAACATAAAAACACTTGCAGAATATTACAATGTGAAGTATAATGATACTGAAAGATATGCACTTTTGAAAAATTATGTTAGTTCTATTGATAAAGGTATGTTATCACCATTAACTGGTTTTGATAAATATGAAGAGTATTATGACAAAGTACAAAATGAACTTATAGGATTAACTACTGCATCAGGTATAAAAATCAAATCACAAAGCAAGCATTTCATTGAGCGTGTTTTTGGTACTAAAAATGACCCTACACATGATGATAGGGCAAGAAGCGGTGTATCATTTGAGGATATAAAAGATGCTATATTATCAGATAAAAATCCAGTGTACAGTAGTAGAAATGATAGCTTTGTATTTACTAACTCTAAATGCCAAGTTTCTATTAATGATAATGGTAATCTTATTCAGACAAATCCAAAGAAGGTGAAAAAATGAAATTTACACTTACTAAAAAACAATTTGATTTTTTGATTACACTTGATAATGTTAATGATTTTATCTTAAAGAAATCTTTTGAAAATAATAATGTAATTTTTATTGTAGACGATATTAGTCGATTTCAAGATGTTATTTATTTTAATGTAGTAGAATATGGAATGGATAAGGAGGGTGCAATAAATTCAAAAGGCAAACAGATATATGACATATATGATGAAATATTATCGCAAATATGATATGACTATATTTTTGCTGTGTATGCTTTATCTCACAAAATGTAAAGTTATACCACCAATTCATTAAAACGCAAATTAAACGATTTTAAAAGGTATTTAAAGGGGTATTTGAAATACTCCTTTTACTTTTGCCACAAATTTATATTTATAGGTTATAAGCTCCCGATTTTCGGGGGCTTTTAATATTACTCAAAAATAAATTAAACGGAGGTAAAACTATGGACTTAATGGAAATCCTTAAAGCCTTGTTTGGTGATGAGGCTTTGACATTTGAGCAGTTTGCCGAAAAGGTAAACAATGCGGCAGATGTTAAGCTCGGCAACCTTGCAGGCGGTCAGTACATTGAAAAAGAAAAGTATGACGATGTGTCAAAGCAGCTTGAAACCGCAAACGCTAATCTTGAGGGGTATGACCCGGAGTGGCAGACAAAGCTTGCACAGGCACAGGCAGACGGCGAGAAAAAGCTCAACGACTACAAGTTTGAGCAGGCGGTTGAATCTGCAATCAACAACGCAGGTGCTGCGGATTTGGTATCTGTCAAGGCTAATCTTGATATGTCAAAGGTTGCACAGGGAGAAGACGGCAGTATCACAGGACTTGACGAACAGCTTGCAGAGCTTAAAACAAACAAGCCTTTTCTTTTCAAGTCTGATGAACCACAGAAAAAGTTAAACCTCGGCGGACCCACGGGCGGTGCGAAAGCAAAGTCCGGCTCAAACATCAAGTCTGCCGTTGAAGATTTTTACAAGAAATAAGGAGGAAAACATATGCCTATTACATTAGCAGAAGCAAGTGTCGGCAGAGCCGACAAGGTCACACAGGAGGTAATTGATACTCTCCGCAGAGGTTCTCTTTTTATGGATGAACTAACATTTGATGATGCCGTATCTCCGGGTGTCGGCGGTTCAACAATGACATACGGCTACTTGCAGTTACAGACACCGTCAACCGCCGCCGGCAGAGCTATTAACAGCGAATACACAGCCAATGAGGCAAAGAAAGTCAAGAAAACCGTTGACCTTAAAATCTTCGGCGGTGCTGCTGAGGTTGACAGAGTAATTCAAAAGACGACAACAGATGAGATTGCTTTTCAGCTTGAGCAGAAGACAAAGGCAACAAAAAACTACTTCCAGTACACTTGCATTAATGGTTCAAAGACTGATAAGTCGGTTGATTTTGACGGTCTTTCCACTATGCTCAAGGGTACAAGCACAGAGTACAATGCAGGAACGGACAAGACGGTTATTGACCTTTCTACCTCGGCACTCCTTACGAGCAACTATCAGTCAATGATTGATATGCTCAATGAGTTTCTCTCAGGAATTGACGGCAAGCCGACAATGTTCCTTGGAAACAGTAAAATCATTGCAAAGCTCAAGAGTGTTGCTCAGCGTGCAGGCTATCTTACAAAGTCAGAGGACGCATTTGGCAAAACAGCAAGAGGATATGACGATATTATTTTCTATGATATGGGCAACTTCTATAACGGCAGTGCCACTGTTCCCTGTGTACCAATCTATGAAACAGGTGCATCAAGTTCAAAGGTAACAGGACTTACCGACCTTTATGCTGTACAGCTTGGTCTTGATGCTTTCCACGGAGTTTCCCTCAGCGGTTCATCAATCATTAAAACATATATGCCTGACCTTACTGCACCGGGTGCAGTTAAGAAAGCAGAGGTTGAAATGGTTGCCGCTGTCGCACTCAAAAATACAACTAAGTGCGGCGTTTTCAGGAATATTAAGGTATCTTGATATGTTTGCAGATTATTCTTATTATACAGATTCTTGGGCAGGTACTTTGATACCTGCTCAGGAGTTTAACAGCTATGAGAAAAAGGCTGAACGGCTGATTAACTATATTGTCAACGGCGGTGTTAAGGAGGTTACGGTGCAGGTTCAGAACGCAGTCTGTGCCGCTGCCGAGGCGGCATATGAGCTTCGCAAAAGCGTTGAGAACATTCCGCAGGGTATTAAGTCAGAGAACACAGACGGCTACAGCGTTACATACAAGGACTACAACGCAGATGACCTTGCAGACCGAGAAAAAAGGGCAATGTTTAAAGCTATCAGACAAGAGCTATACAACACAGGCTTGCTGTATCAGGGGGTATGCTGATGTTTACTAATCATACAACTATAACTCTTTTTTGCAGCAAAGCCTTAGGGCGTGAAAAGCTATGGAGCAAATACACATTGCGTGATGTAAATTTCCATGGTGCAGACCAGCTGCTTGTGTCCGATAAGGAAGTCAAGCGCAGTGAGGAGTACATCATTCGTGTGCCACACTCGGCTCTTGAAAATTATGTTGACAAGGCAACCTACAAGGCAATGCCTGCCGATGAGGCTTACAACTGCTTTACGCTCAAGAAAGGCGATTATATCGTTAAGGGCGAGGTTGACTGCGATATATCAAACGCAGCGGATTTAATTAAAAACTATGACGCACTTGAGATTGTTTCTGTGACTGAAAATCTTAATGCGTCTAACTATTCAAAGCACATTAAATTGGTGGTTAAATGATAATTAAACTGCTTTTTAACACTACTGAAACAATGCTTAAAGACCGTGGCTTGCAGGCTGAGGGCAAGGTACAGAAAATTGTTGACAGCGAAGTCCTCCGCCGTTCTGACCCTTATGTGCCTTTTGACACAGGCTATCTTAAAAAGAGTGGCATTACAGGCACTAAGATTGGTAAAGGTGAAGTTATTTACGATGCTGTCTATGCTCACACAAATTACTATATGAATGCCGGCAAAGGCAAAGAAGGTACTTCAAAAGGCGGTTTGCGAGGTAAGTTTTGGTTCGAGCGTATGAAAGCAGACCACTTGGAAGACATTTTGAAAACCGCAAAGGAAAAGTGCGGAGGTAAATAATGGAAACATCAATTATAAAATCATTGTTTAAATGGTTTTGTGACTGTGAAATTCTTGAGGCTGATTCAGAGCTGAATGTTGACTATCTCGGCGAAGATGCAGAGCAGTACAGCATTGAAACTGTACCTTGCAATGTAGTAAAAAGCTACATTGACGGCTCTGCTAAGTGTCAGTATCTCTTTATCTTTGCAAGCCGAGAATGTTACAGCTCTGAAAACGGCATAAACATGGCAAACTTGGAGTTTTACGAAAGGCTTGAGGAGTGGATTGCAGAACAGAACATAAACCGTAAATTACCTAAGCTGCCTGACGGCTGTACTGCCCAGTCAATTAAGGTGCAGTCATCGGGTTATGTAATGAACAATGATACTAAGACGGCGAGGTATCAAATACAGTGCCGTCTTGAATATACTAAATTTGGAGGTAAACAATGAGTGAAGTAATCAGACAGAGAAGAATGCAGGCAAATTATCTTAATTGCAGTAATGACGGAAAAACAAAAGCATTTGCACTTTTGGGAGTCGGAGCAAAGACACTTGACGAAAACCCGTCTGCTCAGACTAAGAGCCGTAAGTATGTATGCGACAAGTCAGCAACAAAATCTATTTCAGGTTACGATTGGAATACAGCTTTTGATATTGACCAGATTAGAGAGCAGGACGCAATTAATTTTATTGTCAACATCGGAGAAAATCAGCTTGTAGGCGAAGATGCAGAAACCGAGTATGTTGTTGTTGATCTTGACCAAAAAGACGCTGCAACTGATACATCATACCACGCACGAAAATTCAATGTTGCAATTGAGGTAGCATCCTTTACAAATGATGACGGCGAAATGGGCTGCAGTGGAAACTTTCTTGGCAAAGGTGACCCTGTTGAGGGTACTTTTGATACATCCACTAAAACATTTACTGCTAAATCTGCTTAAGGAGGCATAAACAATGATTATTAATAATGTAACCTTGCCTGACATTGATGTTGCAGACGCACTTGAAATGGAGCGCTTTGAAAAGGCTAACGATAATGTCAGCGACAAAATGAAACAGCTTGATACAAACGGTAAACGCAGATCTGAGCTTATTCGTGCACAGTGCGGTGCTATTTTTGAGTTCTTTGATGATGTTTTCGGTGACGGTACTGCAAAAAAGGTGTTTGGTGAATCGGTAAATCTTACAACCTGCATTAATGCGTATGAGGGCGTTATTGTTGCAGTTAATAAGCTTGACAAGGCAGTCGGCGAACAGTATAAATCAAAACTCGGCAACCGTCAGCAGCGTAGAAATAAGCACAAAAATCATTACAACAACCGACCAAAGATTGTTAAGTGATGAATATGCTTATTAATTCTGTGCCTGACAGATTGAACATTGCCGGAACGGAATACAAAATCAACACTGATTTCAGAACTTGGTTGGAATTTGAAATGCTTTTATCGGAAAATGCGGAAAAAGCAGAAAATACTTTAGCTGATATTAAAAATCTTGTTTTTTGCAAAAATCAACCTCCGTCATTTGCCGATGAAAAGACTGTAAATCAAATTCTTTGGTTTTACCGCTGCGGAAAGCCTCCTCAGAAGGTTAACGGTAAATCTCATAAAGAAGTGTTCAGCTACGAATATGATGACGGTTATATCTGTGCTGCGTTTATGCAGCAGTATCATATTGATTTAAACTCTGCTAAGCTCCATTGGTGGAAGTTTCACGCACTGATGTTGTCATTGTCTGATAGTACAGAGTTTGTAAAAATTATGGGCTACAGGTCGGTTGAAATTAATTCAAAAATGACTGCCGCACAGAAAGCGTTTTATCAGAAAATGAAAAAGCAGTATAAGCTGCCTCTCAAAAAAGAAGTGCAAAAGCAAATATCAAACATTGAAGATGCACTGATAAACGGAGAAACAATTGACAATCTATTGTGAAATTTGTATAATATTGTTAAAGTTATATTAATTCACAAGAAGGTGCTATATTATGAAAAAGTTAATTGTAACAATCCTTTTAATTGGTATGTTGCTTATAAGCGGAACAGCTTGTAGTAATTCTCAAAACTCTACACCCGATCCATCAGGTATAAGTAAATCCGAATTTGACAAGCTAATAACAGGCATGACTGACAGTAAAGTTAAATCTATTGTTGGAAGTTTAGGAGAATTAATATCTGAGCAAAAAAATGATACAGATAAATATTTTGAAACTGTTTATTTATATAAAGTAAACGGTGAAACAACCGGATATGCTGAGCTTGAAATAACTTATCATAAAGATAAAGAACTTTTTTCGGAAGCAACATATACGCTTACAGGAAAAACTCAATATGATTTATCATAAGGAATTAAAAAGTGAAAAACAAATCAAAAATTAAATGCCCTTACTGCGGTTATGAAATGCCCATATACTTTGACAAATCGTCAAGGTGTAGGGGCATTTTTGTATGCTGCAAGGGACGAAACTGTAAGAAACAGTTTGAAATCGTAATAAACGATAACAAAAATAAATAAGGTCAAGTAGAGCCATTATGTGCCGATGACCTCACTAAAACATTAAATGGTGGTGAGTAATTTGGCATATGATGGCTCTATTAAAATTGATACAAAAATAGATACAAGCGGCTTTAAGGGCGGTATTGATAAAATAAAATCAATTGCTCAAGCGGGTGTATCTGCTGTAACAGCAACGCTCGCAGGTATTACAGCCACACTCGGTGCAGGAGCAACCGCAGCGGCAACAGTCGGCTCGTCATTTGAGGCTGCTATGTCAAAAGTATCTGCAATCAGCGGTGCAACAGGTGATTCATTGCAAAGTCTGACCGATAAGGCAAAAGAAATGGGTGCAAAAACAAAGTTCTCTGCATCCGAGTCGGCATCTGCTTTACAATATATGGCTATGGCAGGCTGGGACACAGAGTCAATGCTCAACGGTATTGACGGTATTATGAACCTTGCCGCCGCTGACGGTTTGGACTTAGCAACAACATCAGATATTGTTACAGATGCACTTACAGCGTTTAACCTTAAAGCATCAGACAGCACACACTTTGCAGATGTACTTGCCAAAGCCTCATCAAGTGCAAATACTAATGTATCTATGCTTGGTGAAAGTTTTAAATATGTTGCTCCTCTTGCCGGCACAATGGGCTACTCTGTCGAAGATGTTTCCCTTGCTCTCGGTCTTATGGCTAACGCAAGCGTTAAAGGTAGTATGGCAGGAACAAGCCTAAAGACTGCACTTTCTAACCTTGCCTCTCCGACTGAGGCTATGGCAAATGTAATGGCTGAATACGGCATATCAATCTCTGATGCAGAGGGTAACGCTTTACCACTCATAGATGTAATGAAACAGCTGAGGGAAAAATTTAGCGGCTTAAGCGAAACTGAACAGGCAGCAGCCGCAAGCACTCTTTTCGGTAAAGAGGCAATGAGCGGTATGCTTGCGATTATCAACGCAAGCGACAGCGACTTTGATAATCTGACTAAAAATATTAACAATGCTGACGGTGCGGCTCAAGCAATGGCTGATACAATGCAGGATAATTTGCAAGGTCAGATTACGATTCTAAAGTCTGCTCTTGAGGGATTAGGAATTGAAATCTACGAGGGAATGTCAGCTCCTTTGCAAGAGGCAGCTGTTGAAGCTCAAAATTATGTAAATCGTTTGACAGAAGCATTTAAAAGTGGCGGTCTTTCAAAAATGATTGAAGAAGCAGGAGCCATTTTCGGCGAGCTTGCAGTTAAAGCTGCAGAGGCTGCCCCTGAAATGATAAATGCCGCTGTTGATTTTTTACAGGCTTTTGTTGACGGAATAGCGGATAACGCTGACAAGCTTGCAAAATCGGCAGTTGATATAGTTCAGACTTTAATAACAAGCGTTATCGAACACGCACATGACTTAATCAAAGCCGCAAAGGTTATTGTTTCAGAACTCGTTGATAATCTTAGCAAGCTGTTGCCCAAAGAGCTGCAAAAGCCTGTTAAAGAGGTTATAAGCACAATTCAAAAGTCATTTGAAAGCGGCGGTCTGAAAAAGGCTATTGAAAGCGTAAAAAACATTGTAATTAACTTAGGCAAGACTTTTACGAATGTAGCAAAGGTGGTTTTACCGCCACTTTCTAAGGCTGTTGATTTCCTTGCAGATAATTTTAATGTTCTTTTACCTCTTGTGACTTCATTATTTACAGCCTATAAGTCGTATGCAATCATTTCAACGGTTACTTCTCTATTCACTGCTCAGACAGCAGCGGTTACAGCCGAAAGCCTTGCAGAAGCTGCGTCGCTCGGAACAATAACGCTCAAGCAGATTGCTGTAGCCGCCCTCACAGGCGAAATCACTCTTGCTACAGCGGCGCAGTATGCGTGGAATTTAGCAATGAGCTTAAATCCGATAGGTATAGTTATTACTGTCGTGGCAGCTCTGGCGGCAGGGATTACAGCCTTATGCTTTACTATGTCTGATACTACAAACCAAACATCTGACCTTGAGCTTGCACAGGAAAAATTAGAAGAAAGCAATCAAAATCTTGGTGAATCATACGAAGAAATTGGCGGAAAATTTTCAGACTTTCTTGACGGTATAAAAAATTCAGGAAGTATTTTTGATAACTTTAATGAAGAAATAATTATATCAGAAGATGAAAAGCAAGAGCTTGCTGACAATATGAACAGCGTTCAAAAGGAAATAACTGATGTTTGTTCAACAGCAACGGAAGAACGCAGAAAGCTAACCGGTGATGAAATATCAAGACTTGATGAATTGTTTCAAAAAATGCATGAACTTGCAGCTCAAGAGCTTGCAATTGAGCAAGCGAAGCAAAATGTTGTTGTTTCTCAAGCTCAAGCACTGTGCAACTCTTCTGATGTTTCACTTGATGAGTATATTTCTCGTTCTCAAAGAATACAAAATTCAGCAGAAGAAACACGAACAGCTGTCATTGATAAAGCTTATGAGCAATATACCGAGGAAGTTGCATTACTTGATCAAAAGCTTAAAACAAATTCAGATTACACTCAAGAACAACACGATGCAGATGTTAAAGCTGCAGAAGATTCATATCAAAATGCTATTGATTCAGCTAATAAACAAGCTGCAGACACTGTAGCAATAATTGAAGATGGATACAAGCAAAGAGCAAGCGTAATGACAGATTACACTGACAGACTTAATCAACTCAATGATGATGAAGAAACAGAGAATTACAATCACTCTGTAAATCTCGGTAAAATTGAACAAGATTACTATGACAAACTTCAACATTACAGAGATGAACGCTTACAGGGTATTGATTATGAAACAATGCGTCAGGTGGCATATGATGAAATGCAGCAACAAGAAGCAAAAGAAAATCAACGCCATATAGAAGCTATAACTAAAACAAGGAACAGTCAGCAGAAATTACTTGACGATAAAAATTATCAAAACCAGCTTAGCGGGTTTCTTGCGCTTGAAGGCTTGTATGAAACATATTCCGGAAAGACGAACGAGAAGTCGCAGGAAATTGTTGACGCTTTTCACAAACCAATGAAAAATATGCCCGATGATACTAAAGAAGCGTTTGCAAATGCTGTAAAAGGTGGTATTGAAGGACTTAGCAGTATGAAAGATACTATGTTCAATACAGCATCTAACATAGCTTCGTCAGTAATCAATATTTTTAAATCTGTCTTTGACGAACATTCTCCGTCAAAAGTTTTCAAAAAGATTTTTAAATATACTCTTGAGGGTGGCGAAAACGGTCTTGAAGATGAAGCACCAAAACTTTATAAGCAAGCTGATGATGTGGCGTCAACATTTACCAAACGCTTGAAATCGGGTATATCAGCTGACAGTTTAGTATCAAAAATGCGTGCTGCCGTAGCAGAAGGTAAAAACTTTGTAGCAGAACAGCTCACTGCTAATGTAGTGCATACAGTTGATATGCAAAATGCTGATAAACAAAAAGTAGTGCTACAAGGCAACATAGTAAATCATCTTGAGCTGGACGGCAGAGAATTCGCCGTTGCGACTGCTCCGTATATGTCAGAAGAATTAGCTTGGGAGGGTAATGATTTATGACAGAAATGACAGTTAATAACATTGATATTTCTAATTACAGTGCAAGAATACTTAGCTATTCTGTAAGCGGTACTACGCTTACAAATAATGTTTCAGCTAATACAAATCTTGTGAAAATGCCTGCATTGTATTCTGCCGAATACGGAACAAGAACGCTGACTGTTACTCTTACATTCTTTCCTTGCTTGGACGGTTGTTCTGCAAAAGGAACAGAGATTACGGACAGATACGCAGCTGCGACCGATAATATTGCAAGGTTCGAGGCAGAACTAATCGGTAAAACAGTTGAGATAGCTTTGCCGGACGGATACATATACACTTCAATTGTTACTTCAATCTCCGCTGCTACATTTGACAGCAGCGGAGAACACGATGTAACTTATACATTTAACGCCGTAAGGCATAAGCCGACTGTAACCGCAAATGTTGCTCCGAATGGTAAAGTTTATTGTCAATCAACTACTCCTTGCAAATACAAGCTTATTGTTACCTTGCCGGAACAAAGCTCGTTAATTACAGTGTGTGGAATTGTTGTTATTAATATTGCCGCAAACACTCCTTTAGTAATTGACGGCGAGCTTGGTTTAATTACGCTTGGCGGAGTCAATAAGTACCTTGACAGCACTTTAATTGAATTTCCAGTCTTGTATCCGGGTGAAAATATAATCACTTGCACTAACTCTCAAGCAAAAATTCAGGTTGTTTATACACCTGTTTTTGTGTGATTTAAGAGGTGTTCAAATGGTATTAAAAATATTTTACAACAATGATGTAAAGCTGTTTACAGATATTGATAGCACCTTTTGCGTTACAAAATCCTACGGCGGTATGATGAGCCTGCAATTTGACATATCGCCTAAGCACAGCTTGTATAAATATTTTGCTTTGGACGGTGAGGTTGAATACGATAATCAGAGATATTTGATTAAAAGTATTAACGAACGCAAGACTGTATCTACAATTGTTTGTGAGTTAAATCTTGACGACCTTCGTGCTGATATGTTTACAAGTTTTAATAAGACTACCGAGAGCTTTCACAATATTTGTACTGAAATCCTTTCTAATACAGACTGGACGGTTAAAAACGATACACTCGTAAGCAAACGCTGCAGCTTTGAACTCACTGATGTAACTGTGCTTGATATTTTAAATCAATGCACTAATTCTACAAGCTACGGCAATGTATATGAGTTTAACACAAAGCGAAAGCAAATTACTCTCATCAAGCCTGAAAACATCACAAAGCAAAAAGGAGTATATTTTACAGATGAGTTAAATCTTACGGACTTAAACTTCAAAGGCAGCTCATCAGGCTTGGTCACAAGATTATACGCATACGGCAAAGACGGACTTTCGATAGCAAGCGTTAATAACGGCTGTGATTATATCGAAAATCATTCCTACACAGATAAAGTAATCAGCAGCGTGTGGCGTGATGAACGCTATACTAACGCTCAGTCACTCTATGACGATGCAGTTGTTAAACTTGCAAATATGGCACAGCCGGAGCAATCATATACCTGCAAGGTTATTGACCTTGCAAAGGCACAGCCGGATATTTACAAAGATATTCTTTCGTATAGTTTGTATGACGTTGTCACTCTGATTGACCGCAACCGCAAGAGAAAACAAAACTATCGCATTGTTGAAATCAAAGAATACCCTGCAAAGGCAGTTTTGAATACAGTTACTCTTTCCTCCATTCCTGCAAAAATCACGGGAAAACTGATAACAATTAATAATCGTATAACTGAGCTTAACGCTCAACAGCTACACGACAGAACTAAAGTAAATGAAATTAAGCAGGACTTAGATACCACCGTTCTCCATGTATCTGAATCTTGGGCGAGCTCTGTTAATGAATCATTGTTTACTCAGACCGCAGAGGGACTTTTTCTTGAAGTCAATAAAGTGGTTGGCACTAATCGTTGGAGTACGCTTTTACAGCAATCGGCGGAAGATGTGCGAATTGCTTGGAACAACATATCCGAGTACATAAAGTTTGAAAATGCACAGCTTAATGTATATAACCTCGGAGATAAAAAGCTGATGTCACTTAATCAATACGGACAAGACTTTTATTACAACGATAATGAAGTCGGAAAGGTTGGTACAAGCTCATATTTACACGATGACAACAAACGAGGCTTATCTTTTGACCTCAACAGCAATTCGGCGTATATGACGTGGGCATATATGAGTTCAGACGATGCAGAGGCATTCACTATGAAACTAACATATACTGCTCAAAAGCTTTCTGACGATTACGAAAAAGACCAACTTCATACCGGGTGTGATCTTAATTTACATAACAATTATTTACGAAAAGCGGTTTTAAGCGATTGGAAATTTGAAGGCGGTACTATTAGCGGAACTTTTAAAGGTTATTATGTTACATCGTTCAGAAGTGACGGTACAGCAAATACATGGAAAGAATTTACGCTGACATTCAAAAACGGAATTTTACAAAAAGCAACTTGGTAGGAGGTTATTATGAAATTTATCGCAGAAGAAAAAACAGTTTGTGAAAACGATAAGGATAAAGCTCCTGCTGAATCCGAAGTCATTTTTGCAGAAGAAACAGGAGGCAATGATGAAAATACAGCATTACAAACTTAATTTAGACCTGCTCAAAAATACATCAACTCCGGTTTTATACAGTCATCAATTAGACAAAAAATCAAGATTTATTGATGTAACACTTACAGCTAATGATGCAGAAGTTACCCTTGACAGTACAATGACTGCTGTTCTTAACGCTACAACTAATAATGTTATAGTTGCAGAGTCTCAAAATTGCACAATATCAAATAATGTAATTGTTGTTGAGCTTACCGATAAAGTCTTATCTTTGCCGGGCGTGACTAAATGTGAGGTTGTGCTGTCTGACAGCAGCGGAGCTGTTATTACAGCACAGCATTTTATTGTTAAAATCACTGAAAAAGCTATTAACAGTAAGTCAAAATACGAAACGAACGGCGGTACACTCGCAACAAAAGATGACATAAACGCAGCAATCGAAAAAGTAAAAGATGAAGTACTTACAAAAGCGGACAAGGCGGATACTCTTGCCGGTTACGGAATTACCGATGCTTATGATAAAAAATATCTGGATAAGGCACTAAAGGACAAACTTAACAAAATGCCGTTTGATACTGTACCTGTGAAGAACAGTCCTAACTATGTAACGAGCGGCACATTATATAACTGTGTTAATACCCTTAATCAAAGTATTGCGGCGAAGTACGACCGCTCAAATTTCGAGAGCGGTACAGGAGAATTATCTCCTGCGCAGGCGATTTATGACGGCAACGAGGGCGGTTTTAACTATGTGAAAAACGGCAAGGTGGTTACGGTGTCGGTAAATATTACAAAACTTGTTGCGGATAAATCGTATATTCAGATGGCAGGCTTGCCTTTCCCTGCAAAAAACGAAAGTCGATTTTCGAGTATTGCTGTGTACTCAACTACAAATAAGCTGAGAAATATCCGTCTTGACGGCTCATGGCTTTACATCAGCTCGCCAACGGATAAATTTGCAGAGGACGAGAAAATCAATTTTACAATTACATATATAAGACAGTAGGAGGTAATTCTATGGAACTTAAAGAAAAAATCACACTCGATATGCTTACAAAAGACAGTGTAAGCGTATTAAGACAGAAGTTTGTTGTTATCGACGGCACAGAAATGCAGGTCGGCGGCAATGTTCGCAACGCTTACAAAAACTGTGATGAGGATAAGTCAATCTTAAAAGAACAGCTTTCAGAAGAATATTATAACGCTGTTATGGCTGTATGGGAGGTTTAATATATGTCAAAAATTACTTGTGTTGATATTTCAGAATTTCAGCAAGGCATTAATTTTAACAAAATGAAAAACG
>OHME01000420.1_pt1 | contig 28413 bp, 19 predicted proteins | sample 1569201 | NCBI WGS metagenome assembly OHME01 (sample SAMEA3879587, study PRJEB24766) | human gut metagenome | biome: human-associated habitat; feature: feces | place: USA | collected 1985/1987
GTATTCGTAAGAGCGATTCATATTTCTCCATGATTTTCTTGCGCCGCTGCCGCTCGCTCTTGTTCGGCGAGAAGCCCATGTACTTGCAGGCGTGGTCGTTTTTGAGGATGCAGATGCAGATGCGCTTGAAGGTCGGCAGGCGGCTGAACTCCGGCAGGTCGATATCGTCCAGGTAATCCATGCGAACCGGACGCTTGTCCGTGCGGTAGGAGCTGCGGTCGCCCACTTCGATCCTGATCCCCGCCTGCCGCAGCTTTCCGATGGTCTCGTCGGAGAGGCAGCCGCCCTTGTCGCGCCAGAAACGGATGCTCACGGAGAGCTTCTCGAGGTAGTTCCGGCGGGTCCGCTCCGGAAGGGTCGCGAGCAGGAAGCGCATGTACCGTTCCCAGGTCATTCCCTTCGGCAGGCGGACCGACTGCCACCCCACGGCGGCCGTCCGACCGTACAGCGCGGCGAAATCGGCACCGTTCACCCGGCCGATCATACGGCCCCACGTGTCGGGGTCGATGGCCTTGTAGAGGTGCAGGCTCGAAATGGCGGGCGAAATGAACGGGCTGGCCACGCGCTGACTGTCCAGCGGCACGCCGGCCCGGTAGAAGAGATCGTAAAGGCGGTTGTAGGGCCAGCCGAACCTCCCGTTCGCCGTCCATACGTCGGTGGTCAGCCAGTCATAGAGCGGATAGGCATTGCAGATCCCGCCCTCGGCCCACTGGCGGATCCACCGCATGCCGGCGAAACGGTGCAGGTTGCGGTCGCTGTAAATCGTGCGCCAGCGGTTGAAACTCTCCTGCGTGCGGATGCCGATCAGACAGCAGGTGCGCTTCGCACCGCTGCGTCTGTGGAGCCACTCGGCGAAACGGTTCTGAAACTCGTAGTCCCACATTTCGTCGGTGAAGAACGGAAAATCATGCTGTGTCAGGCTTCCTTCCGGCATTTCCCGTACCCAAATGTCCCGCATGGAACCGTCCCACGGCCGCCAGTATTGCTGGAACATCGAAGTGCAGGTCTGTACTTTGAACGGGATGCAGACCCGATAGACGTCGAGAATATCGGCGTTCGCAGCCAGCGTTCGGTTCACGTAGTCGAGCGTATCGCGGTACTGGATTTCGTAATCCATATGGAACACTCCGATTCGGCGTTGCAATCCGTGCTGCCGGATGTAGTCGATGCAGAGGTTGAGCAGCACACCGCTGTCCTTGCCGCCGGAAAAGGAGACGTAGATATTGTCGAAAAGGTCGAAAACCGTTTTCAACCGTTGCTGTGTCCGCTCATAAACATTCATGGCTGCCGGTTTTTACTGTACTCCATCGTTACGTACTGCGTCCACTCTTTCATCGGGACGAACCCTTCGGAGCGGAATATCTCCGCATGGCGGATCAGCGTCATGGAGCGTATCGTATAGTCGCGGCGGTAATATTGGATTATTTCGCGTAAGAAGCGCGACAACAGCTGCGGGTCGTCGCCCGAAACGTAGTAGTTGTTGATCTTGGCCACACCGCCGTCGGTGATCTCTACGGGTATGAACCCGAAGACGGTTTCGCCCTCCCAGGCCACGAACCAGGTATGCGAGCGCGAAGTCCAGAACGGGTAATTGTTGTTCTGGCGCAGTACGCTGCGCCGCATGACCAACGGTGCGACGAGCGCGTAAAGGCGAGGCGAAGTTCCGTCCAGTTTCTCGATTCTCATATCCGAAAGGCTCTAAAGTGACCGAATGTTGTATTTTTGGATCCGAATGTGTTAAAAATACATCCTGTCCTTACAAATATAATAAAACTCGCCCGATTATGGATGGATTCAGGAAAAATAATGTAAACTATTGGGTTTTCAGGGAGATACGCAGCATTATTCCGCATTTGTAAACGTGTGCTTTGAAGCTGTTTTTTGAATAGTTAAGCGGAAAAATTGCTACCTATCCGTTGCCCATTCCAGTTGTATGGAGTTGTTTGAAAATCCTTTTTGCTCCGACCATAAAGAACGCAGTTTTATCATTTTGGCTTAGCGAAGGTACTTATTTTTTTTGAGATATGAAAAATATAGGTTCCGGAAGTCAATGGTGATAGCTTTGTCTATGTTTGACGATATTTTACATGCCGATGATTAACTCTGTCTCCGTTAATTTTGCAAACAATGGAACAGATTATGAATCAAACAGATGTAAAGGTTTCGTTCTACCTTAAAAAGAGCGAGGCGGATGCCAAGGGAAATTGTCCCGTAATGGCACGGCTTATTGTCGGCAAGTACTCTGAAACAGCATTCAGTGTTAAGCTTCGTGTGCCACAGTCTTTGTGGTTATCTGGACGTGCCTGTGGGAAAAGCGCTGCGGCCCGAGACATAAATAACAGGCTGGATGAAATACGTGCAGCTGCTTTCAGTATCTATGCGGAACAATCCGCAAACCGTGAAGTTGTTACTGCAGAAGAAGTAAAACACCAGCTTTTGGGAATGGCTTCGGAACAGGAAACCTTGTTAAGCTATTTCAGGCTTTTCATGAGAAATTTCGAGAAACGTGTTGGGATTAACCGGACGGAAAGCAGCTTGAACGGTTATCGAAATTCCTATGATCATCTGGTTCGTTTCTTACAGTCACAATACAAGTTGTCAGACATTCCTTTTGCAGCATTAGACCGTTCTTTCATTGAAAAATTCGATTTGCATTTGCGTACGGAATGTCATTTGGCTCCAGGAACGATTGTAAATCTTACTGTAAGGCTGAAAACAATTGTCGGAGAAGCGATTGCGGACGGTATCATTACAGCGTTTCCTTTTGTGGGTTATGAACCGACGCATCCGCAATCGGAACAAAAATATCTTACAACAGAGGAATTGAACAGAATCATGACCACCCCTTTGCATAGTCGCACCCTTTATCATGTACGGGATTTGTTTTTGTTTTCCTGCTATACTGGTATTCCTTATAGCGATATGTGTATGCTGACAAATGAGAATCTTTCCCTTGCTGAAGATGGCATTTGGTGGATTAGGAGTTCACGCAAGAAAACCGGTGTAGATTTTGAAATACCGCTTATGGAATTGCCGCTTCATATCATTGAAAAGTACCGGGATGTGGCTCCTGAGGGAAAGCTTCTTCCTATGTATTCCAACAGTTCGTTGAACCATTATTTGAAACAGATAGCCGTACTCTGTGGCATAGAACGCAAGCTGGTCTTCCACGTGGCCCGTCATACCTATGCGACCGAAATCACCCTTTCCCATGGTGTACCACTTGAAACGGTCAGCAAGATGTTGGGACACAGCAGAATTGGTACTACACAGCTTTATGCAAAGGTTACAGACAATAAGATAGATACAGATACAAAAGCATTGGATAAAAAAATTGCTGAGAGGTTTTCTGTAGTTATTTGATAATGGCAAAAAATAGGATTATGAAAAGAAATACTGATAATATGGAAATCAAACGTCGCAGTACATTTGCGATATTGTTTTATATAAACCGTACCAAAATCCGTAAAGACGGAACATGTCAGCTGCTGTGCAAGATAAGCATAGATGCCAAATGGGAACAGATAGGAACGAAAGTGTCTGTCAATCCTGCCGTTTGGAATCCGGAAAAGGGACGGGCTGACGGCCGCAGTGAGAATGCTATTACCGTCAACCGGGCCATTGATGATCTGACAAAAGAAATCAAGGAGCATTATAGGCGGATTAAGAACAGTCTGGGATTTATTACGGCAGAGCAGGTAAAGAATGCTGTGATGGGAGTCGGTCAGAAACCGCTAACTCTGCTGGCTCTTTTCAGAGAGCATAACGAGGAGTTCAAGAAGCGTATCGGGGTGGATCGGATAAAGGAAAGTTATGATTCCTACTTGCGCTCATATAAGCACCTTTCTGCTTTTGTGCAGGAAAAACGTGGTATAGAGGATGTTCTTTTACGGAATCTTGATCGTGTTTTTTATGATGACTTTGAACTGTTTCTCAGGACGAACAGGAACTTAAGTCCGAAGACAGTACATGAACACCTTTATAGACTGAAGAAGATGACTATGAGGGCTGTCAGTCAGGGAACAATACGCCGCGATCCTTACTGTCGTCTTCATCCGGAATTACCCAAACGGAAAAGTCGTCATCTGAAATTGGAAGATCTGAAGACACTGCTTACAACCCCGGTCGAGAAGCCACAGCTTCAGTTTGTCCGAGACATGTTCATTTTCTCCACCTTTACCGGACTTGCCTATGCAGATTTGAAAAGACTGACTGTTAATGATATTATACAATCTGAGGATGGTTCGTGGTGGATTCATATCCAACGTCAGAAAACAGGGACATTGTCTTCTGTACGGCTGTTGGATATTCCGTTGAAGATAATTGAAAAGTATCGGGAACAGCGTCATGATGACAAGGTTTTCAATTTATACAAGCGTGAGTATTTCATTATGCTTACCCGTAAGTTAGGTGAGGTATACGGTTTTGAACTCACATTCCATAAGGCGCGACACAATTTCGGAACTCATATAACTCTTTCAATGGGCATTCCAATTGAAACGGTCGGTAAAATGATGGGCCATATGCGAATTGAAACTACGCAGCTTTATGCTAAAGTCACCGACAAGAAAGTAGATGAAGACATGAAACGTCTGAAGGCAGCTGGTCTAAGCCAAACATCCGGCTTATATGAGGAGGATATTATAGTAAGGAAACAGAGACGAAAATCCCAAAGCCAGCTATCAGAAAATAAAGAAACGACCTTGTAACGAGGCCGTTTCTTTTGCATTGTTTCATACCCATCGCTGTTCTTCCCTGCATCTTTTATATGCGTCGTCAAGAACTTTCTGTATGTCTGACTCTTTGTAAAGGGCTTTTCCCTGCACAAGGTAGTAAGGTATCACACCGAGGGTCCGGTATTCCTGCAAGGTACGCCGGCTTACTTTCAACAGCTTTGAAAGTTCCTCGTCCGTGAGGAAATAATCACTGTGGAATGCGGGTCTCGGAGCCGTCCTTATTGCGTCTATCATACGCTCCATGTTTTCCAGCCCTTTGAAAATAGTATCAATCCGCTGGTCCTTTCTGTCTATAAGATCGTAACTCATGGCTTTCTTTTTTGTGGGTGATAACTTGATTCCAACATGTTTTGCACATCTTCCGGCTTGTAGAAGAACTTGTTCTTGACCCGGGTGAAAGGCAACAGCCCTTTCTCACGATATACCTGAAGCGTTCTCTTTGATATGCGGAGAATCCCGCATACCTCCTGATTGTCCATCCATTTTTTCAGTCCTGCATCTTTGGCCGGATTGCATATACCAGTGACTTTTTTCTCTATCATGCTGAATCGGACAACCAGTTCGTCAAATGTCCGTTTGTCTATACATATAATTTCCATACTGCCGTTTTGTTAGAATTGAATACCGAGTTCCTTTTTAATTTTTGCCGGAAGTACCTTTCCTTTCCTGCTCAGGAAGTCCTGGACTTCCGAAGCCTTGTAATAGGTACGTCCGTCAATCATGTAGTAGGTGACGAGTTTCTTCTGGCGGTAGCGTGCAAGTGTACGCTTGGTAACACCAAGGAGCTCGCACATATCCTGGTTGTCAAGCAGCTTGTCACCCTCAAGAGCGGCCGTCTGCCTGTTCATGCGGTTCAGCCTGTCATCTATCCTGTCAAACCGTTCCATTATCTGATGGAGCATCATCTGGAATGTCTCCCTGTTTATCTGTATCATAATGAATTCTGTTTTTAGTGTAATAATTCCATTTTTTACACCGTGTTGCGCAACAGGTTTCATTATGATATAGGCCAAAACATAGACCAACGGAACATATCGCCACATAAAAGCATGACAAGTCATTGAGTAATAGGAAAATAAAAAATCAGCCCCATAAAAATGAGACTGATGGAAGTATTGCAAATGCAATATGTTGCAATGCCTTATTGCAATGTCTTGCAATAAACCAGGCGACAAATTCCGTTTTTGAATGTTTTGGATTTTACGGTTTTCCACTCTCCACGTGGCAGATGTTTTGAGACGGATTTATGGTTCGGACGAGTGGAAGGAAACAGGAAAATGATCATTTCATCTATGAGATGATAAACTGAGAGACCACGCAAAAGTTCTATGCTTTCTTCGTCATGTATCTCGGCTTGATAAAGGATGGATGGGTCTGACATGTCTTTCTCGCACATGAAATCCACAAGCGGATAACCCGGATAGAGCCGGCGGGTACATTTGTCGCGCCCGTATGAGAATCCGTCCTTGTCGTCTCTCATCCATTGTAATAAGGGGTCGTCTTCCGCCGGAATGGAACCGTCTAATGTCATTGCTATCAGAACCTGTAACTTGGCCATACCTTTTTTCCTCTAAATGAAAAGCGTGAAACTCACGCACTATCAGGTAGAGGCTCTGGTAAGCCCATTGTAGAATCATGCATGAGCTCACGCTATAGGACATAGCATAAGCTACACGCAAAAGCCTCTACAATATCAATTTACCAGATTTCTACCTGAGACGTCTTGCGACTTATGTTGTAATGTTCGGCAAGGCTTAAAGCAATGCCGATATTTTCTCCTTATGTTGTGACTGTCATTCCTATATTACAAGGATTTCCAATCATATGCAAATGTAGGCATTTTATTCCAAACAGAAATATGGAATGACGGTTATTTGTCATTCAATCCATATTTTTTCATTTTCCGATATAGTGTGGACGGATCAATATGCAGTATGCCTGCTGCTTGTTTGCGACTCCCATGGCTGGTTTTCAATGCCTGTATTATCGAGTGTTTCTCTTCCGCATCGTTTTCAGGAAAAAGATTGATTTCCTCGGTCGCCGCTTCCAGTTTGATATTCAGGTCGGCGGTTTCAATGAGCGGCTGTTTAGCCATAAGTACCGCCCTTCTTATCCTGTTATGCAGTTCCCGTACGTTCCCAGGCCAGCGGTAAGAGAGAAGCAATTGTTCCGCTTCAGAACTGAAGCCTTCTGTCGGTCTTTTCAGTTCTCCGGAAAACTTTTTTCTGAAATGATGAGCCAAAGACAGAATGTCATCGGGGCATTCATGCAAGGAAGGCAGGACAATCTCAAATTCGCATAGCCGGTGGTATAGGTCTTCCCTGAACCGTTTTTCTTGTATTGCAAGTTGGAGATCTTCATTGGTGGCGGCTACAATTCTTACATTAGCCCGCTTTTCTTTGTTACCACCTATTGGGATGTATGTGCCTTCTTGCAAAACCCGCAGCAGCATGGCTTGGACGTCCAGGGACAAGATCCCTATTTCATCCAGAAAGAGTGTTCCGCCTTTTGCCACTTCAAAATATCCGTCCTTGTTGGCGTCGGCACCGGTAAATGTTCCCTTTATGTGCCCGAAAAAGAGGGAGGGTGCAAGCTCCTTGGGTATGACTCCACAATTCACGGCGACAAACGGCATATCCTTCCGCTCTCCTATATAGTGGATACGCTGTGCAACCGATTCTTTTCCGGCACCGTTAGGACCAAGTATAAGCACAGAAATGTCAAATGGGGCGACTGTACTGACCAGATGTTCGACCTCCTGCATCTGAAGGCTGTTTCTGGGGAGCAAATCCTTGTTCTTGTCGCATATCACAGATTTGGGACGGAAAATATCTTTCAGTTGTCTTTGCAATTCGTCCATCTGTACCGGTTTTGCCAGATAGTCTTTGGCTCCCAGTTTTATGGCTTGTACAGCATCCGGTACTGAGGCATATCCGGTCATGATAATGAAAGGGATATCCATCCGTTCCTTCCGCATCCATTCGAGCAAAGATATACCGTCCCCTTCCGGCAGGCGTACGTCGGACAGCACAAGGTCGAAACTTTCTTTCTTGAGCAGTTTTCGTGCCCCAGGTTCATCTATTGTTATCTCTGCTTCATAACCGGATTTTTCCAACCTTTTTTTCTGTTGCCCGGCAAGCATGATGTTGTCTTCAACTATCAGTATTCTGTATTTCATTCATGTTTTCATTTAATTATGTCCGTCCATTTACGATAATCGGCTTTTTGTCTCAGATATCAGCCGGTCTATTCTTCTGACAATTCTTTCCACATCATTGCGGAATGCTGACTCATCCGTATCTTCCACATACTCTTCATAGCTGTACGATTCCAGCTCATGGGCTATTCCCAATTGCTCCCACATCGGGTACATCCTGTGCAGAGTTTCCCATATCCGCTTCCGGTCGAGCTTTTCCTGACTCAAAGAATCCAGCAAGTCAGAACTGTTCCTATTGGATTCCTCTATAAGAGTCTCCAAAGTCCAGCGTTCGTCTCCTGTAGTGACATACAGAGCCTCGAAATCTGGAGAATGATTATCCATTGTTCTGTCCTGTCCAATGAGTGACGAGAGAAATTCGAGCAGGTCCCTTGTATAGAACGGTTTGTGGATACAGCCGGCAAATCCGGCTTGAATATAGCGGTCTGCATCGCCGTCGTTACGGGCGGTCATTGCAGCTATGGGAATTGTCCGTGAATTTCCTATGTTGGAAAGGCGTAGCAGATGCAACAGGTCAAAACCTCCCGTACCACGCATCTGTATATCGGTCAGCAATAGGTCGTATTCTCCGGTTCTCAATGCCTTGACCACTTCCTGTGCATTGGTACAGGCTCGGCATGAGATACCGTTCCGTTCCATCATTTCAACTGTGTTGCGCAATTGTATCGGATCGTCATCGACTACAAGAACCCGCCGAGGAAGTCTGAGGTTTCCCGTATAAGTTTCTGGCTTGTCTCTTGCAGGCTCATTGGTCTGCCTAAGCGGAATTTCCACCTTGAATTCGCTGCCTTTACCGATCTGGCTCGAAACAGAGAGTCTTCCTCCGAACAGGTTCACCAGCCCTTTCGTAATGGAAAGTCCCAGTCCGAAGCCTTCTGAATCCAAATCAGGAGCAGCCCGTTCAAAGGGCTGAAAAATGCGTTGTGTTGTGTTCTCGCCCATTCCTATCCCCGTATCTTTGACCTTTACTGAAAGAGTATCTTCTTCATAACTTGCCAGAAATTTGATATAACCTGTACGGGTGAATTTTACAGCATTCTCCAGAATGTTGACCACTATCTGCCTTATGCGGTCTGCATCGCCAAGGACGGTGATGCCGCACCCCATAAAAGCCTTGTCAAACATCAATCCTTTGTCGTTCGCCTTGCGTGTGTATTCTTCAGCGATACTTTCCAGAAAGGATTCAAGATGGAAAGGAATTTCGTTCAGGGTTTCTTTAGCATCGTCCAGACGGGAGAGGTCAAGCAGGCTGTTGGCAAGCCGGGTGATATGACGGGATGATTCAAGGATGTTTCCGAGATAGGCATTGCGGCGTTTCCGGTCACGAGTATCCATGGCCAGTTCAGCACTGCCACTGATGGCATTGAGAGGTCCTCGTATGTCATGGGAAAGTGTGATGATTATTTTCTTGCGCATGTCGGAGAGTGTACGGTTTTGTGTTGCCGTATCTTCCAGTTCAGCCTTGTCCCTTTCCCTGCGGTTAAGGTCACGCATGATGATAAGGTGCGAAATGATGAGCAGGATGATGGCCATGCCGATTACTCCTGCCATTAAAAAGAACGACATTTTCTCTGCTTCTGCCATTTTTAACTCTCTTTGTGAGAAGGCAGTCTGTGCCTGTTCGTCAAGGTCGTTTATCAGCTTGTTCAATGTCCTGTTCAATTCCCTGTTGCGCATACGCAGGCTGTCGGCATAAATGTCCATTTCGTTCGCCTGTCTTTGATGTATTGCTATCAGGCTGTCGCTGAAATCATGAAGTTCTTTTTGGGATGGCATTACTTGTATTTCTTCTTTTTTCCCGAAGAATCCTGCAATCCCTTTTTTCTTTTGTTCTATGGTACGGATATGTGTTGCACGCCTCGCCACTTCCGGCAACTGGTTTACCAGCACGCTGTCCGCTTCAGTTCGCCGTTCAAACATTTCCATTATGTGCAGCAGGTGTGTCTCCTTTTCGGCAAGCAGAGCACGAAGAGTGTCTATCTGTTCCGGGCGTACATATTCACGGCAGTGTCGTTTAAGCGAGTTCAACAAACTGTCGGCTTGAAGTCGGTGGTTACGATAGTACAGATAGTCCGCTTTGTTCCAATTTACCACACCCTCACCCAATGTGGCGAGCCCCGTAATACGGCGATGAGCCGTGTTGATACCACGACGTACAAGGTTTATGTTTGCCGTCTCTGCCTCAATTTCGCGCATCCGCTGCCGTTCATATATCAAAATGGCGGCCATGCTACCGATGACCGCCATAAGTATGGCATAGCCGAAAAATATTTTATATCGCAGCGACACTGTTTGTTGATGAAAAATATAATTGGTTAACTAAATATCAATATCACAGGATAGTGATCCCCACCCATCATATGATATCTTAGTACACATGTTCTTAGCTGTAATCTGCTATCGATAAGGAAATAATCTAATTCTCGACCTGAAAAATGTGTTGGCATACCACAACAAGCAAAATTAGCACTATTTCCCGGCCTACTCCTGGTACCTGTGGTCATTATTCTTAAATATTCTGATAATTCGCTTGGCGTTGAATTCATATCTCCGCCAATGATGAAAGGAGATACTGCATGACGTACTAAATCTCTTATATCTCCTACAGCACCAGACCCAGATTCGCAATGAAGGGTATAAATGTTACATCCATTATAATTTAAACAAATTGCAGATCGGCCTGTTCCTGATATCAGATAATGTATTGATGCTACAAAATTCAAATCCGCAATGATACAAGTATTACATCTACAATTATAAGCACCTGCATGTTCTACCACAACATAGTGGTATCTACCACTATGTTGTGCAGGCAGTATGAAATTACCACATTCTTGTATCATAACGACATTACATTGTTCTGTTGTTAATAGATGATTCAATATATTTAATTTAATAGCATCATTAAGAGGATTTCCTTGGGAATTCCATGTACAAATTTTCATATGGCTGTTTTTAGATGTTTGATGCATTTATTATGTTTTCATAATAATTATTATCAAATTTGAACGGGACTTTATCCATCCCGTTCTATATGTTTATACTCTATTTACTGCTTTCTGTATTTATAGGCTCGATACAGGAAGCCATTATATCCATCAGTTTTGACAGACCTTCGGTCTGTGGTTGCTGGCTGGCCGAAACATGTATCTGGTATTTTGCCGTTTGGTTGGTCATGCGGGTGTTCTCACGGGCGGTCGTGACTTTGCCGCTGATTTCCGCATTTATAAACCAACGTTTTGCAGAGGCTTTTGCCTCTACTTCTGCGTTGGTAGTGCTTTTTACGTTTGACGTATCGGTAACCTCCATCTGGAAATCGACATCCACGCGATCTATAAGCAGGGCAGGAATAGGCACCAATCCTATAAACGGAGCCTTTACCGTTTGTTTTATTGTTGTCATTTTTTCATTCTGCTGTATCGGTCTTTCGACATCGAATTCCAATATACGCGCTTTATTGCCGCTTTTACCATCAAATGCAATTTGCTGGTAGAAATTCCATGCTGTCGCTGCCAATTCCTGTTGTGCTTCGGCTGCTGCAATAAGTGGAGCTGCAATAAGTTCCCGCATGGGAAGCCCCTTGAATTTGTCAGTCACGTTTGAATCTGCTTTAAGAACTGGAGAAGTTTCTCTGTTTTGAGTCTCTTCCAATGCAGCGGAGATAATTTCTTTCGCCTGTCCGCTTACATTTTCATTCAAGTTTTCCGCATTTTCTTGTTGCCCTTGGTTCTTTATTTCTTCTGCCATAACATTTGAATTTTAAAATTGTTAGATATTTTTTACAAAATCGTCAATAATTCGGGAAATGCTCTCCGGAGTCTCCTGAACCTTAAAATTGACGCAAACCTCCATGACATCATCCGCATCCGGTTTTATGTTGCTCATCTGCATCTGGAGATTGGCTCTTTGTGGGCTGGATAACAATAAGTTGTTTTCTGGAATCTGTGATTCCACGCTTCCGACCTTCGCCTTGAACTTTATCTGCACATTATCCATCGCAAGATAATGATGGGATATCAAAGCTATAAGTGGAATATCAATAGTCTTGTCTCCAACCATGATTTTTTTCGATTGGAACGTATTTGCGTTATTTGCATTTGTTCCTTCAAAAAGTCTGGTCAGATTTTGTATCTGATGATTCTGCAATGTATCTTGTGCACAGTTTACGGCGTATTGCAAACCATTCATAATATCAGAGAATGAATTGGTTTGAACACTGTCCGGCTCATCGTCATTATTTTTCTTGTCTCTGTGAAAAAGTCCCATGTTTTTAATTTAATTACTTGATTTGTTGCCTTTAATGAGCACCAATCTTGACAATGTCCGGCTTACAGCTTCCATATTTACACTGGAGTCTATATTATTATTGACAATGCCTTGATGCCAAAACCTATATATGGTGGATTCTCCGTGTGTTCCATCACGTCCTCCTTTCTTTATTGGGATTATACTTCGGTTCATGTTCGTTGCGGGCGGAACTTTTCCGCCCGACGGTTTACTGCTTCCTCAAGGTAGGCAATGCTCCGTTAAGTTCGTAACGCCACTCTGAGCCTGCGTTCTGCAAGGCGGTGTTCATGGCATCAACGGCTTTCTGCCAGGTAACGTCAGTGCCGTCCACCTTCGTGGCTCCGGTGCTTTTCTTATTGTAGCCGATACCTTGTTCATGATTGTTCTTCCAATAGCAGGCGGTCACGGTGGTGTAGTTATCTCCCAAAAAGCCGCCGATATGTACATTGCCAGTGCTACTACCCGTACTGGTTACGTTGCCCGTGGCATAGCAGGCAAGGAGGCTGCTTCCTGCGTTCATTCCCACCAGACTGCCGCCAGCGATATTCTTTGCGGGGTTTATTTCTATGGTCACGTTGCCCGTGGCATAGCAAGCGGTCAGGGTGGCACTCGAATTCGTCTGACCTGCCACGCCGCCGACATCGACCGTTCCCTTCACTGTGGCCGAGGAGCTGCATCCGGTGATGGAACCGGCCTTTTGAGCACCCACCACACCGCCGACATACACCGTGCCGCTGACGCTGCCCGACACCGAGCAGTTTTCAATGGTGCCCCAGCCAGATCCTACCACGCCGCCAATACTGCCGCCATATATTTGATGGCTTGTTATCTGTACGCCCTCCATCACCACGTTCTTCACCGTACCAGCTCTATTGAGCCAGCCGAACAGACCCGCATATTCGTCATTTGTCGTAAAGGTCAGCCCCGTGATGGTATGGCCGCCGCCGTCGAAGGTGCCTTTGTATGAGTTGTCGTAGTCTGTGCCTATCGGCGTCCAGTCTTTGCCGGTGAGGTCAATGTTTTTGTCGAGGGTAATGTTAATGTCGGTCTTACCTCCGTTCACTAATTCGGCTACATTCAACAGGCCGTCGGCGTTATAGACCGTGTAGCTGCCGTTGCTCTCTATGGTATAGCCCAGGTCTTTTGCCGCAGCGAGGGAGACGGTGTAGGTATATTCACCGCCCGCCTGCCAGTCGGTAGCATTCTTCATCTTATAAACGAAGGTCTTGCCGTTAGTGAAGGTGCAGACGATGAAGGCCGTGCCAGCTGCCACATTTTGCGGGGCTACGATGGCGGTGTAGGTGTTGCTGCCCTTGTCATACGGGACGATTATATCCGGGTTGTCGCCTTCAGTGGAGAGTCCCGTCAGCTGCACGGATGCCAGCCCCTCGGTGTAGTCCGTCAGAACGATGGTCACCCGCGCCGTGCGGTGGGTGAAGCGGAGCGTGGGGCTACCGTAGGTCACCGTCTGTCCGTCGGCTACGATGAGGTCGCTGCCCTCAAAGTCTTTCTGGGTACTTTGGTTGGCTTTTACCTTTACCGCAGGTGGGGTTGTCTCGCCAGCGGTGTAGGGCCACCACGCCGTGACGGTGATGTCGTTGTGGTTGGTCCAGTAGTACGGGTCGGTGGAGGTCAGCGTGGCGCTGGTGAGATCGACGGTGGAGGGCGTCACGTTGTACGTCTTCACCGTGCCGTCCATCAGAACTGCCACGCTCTGCACACCCGTCCAATTGCCATCCGCTGGGGCACGGGTGCCGGCGGTGGCTGTCGCGGCGGGGTTCAGCCCCGTGGCGGTGAAGACGATGGGTGTGCCTTCCGCCCCTTCTGGTAGGAAGCCCGCTTCGTCCTGTGTGCAGGAGGCAAGGCCGAGCAGCAGGGCGAGGGCTGCGAATATATGAATGGTTGTTCGTTTCATGATGCGTGTTGTTTAGGGTTCGTTATTGTTTCTTTTGCAGTACGGGCAGGCCGCCGGTGCCGAGTGCCCACTGGTAGTCGTTGCCGGTGAGGGCGGTGTTCATGCCGTCGACGGCTGTCTGCCATTTCACGGTCGCGCCGTCCACCTTCGTGGCATCTACCGTTCCTCCTTCATTACGGAATGCTCCTTGCCCGACATTGCCTCCCCAATAGCAGGAAGTTATAGTAGCGTAGTTATAACGCACTATAGCTCCAGATTCATAATCTTTCAATGTGCCGTTGAACCAGCAAGCGGTGATACTGCCATAATTTAAATCGGCTATACCACAAGTTCTACCATATGCAGAAATTTCTCCCGTCACAGAGCAGGCAATGATTTGACCCTCATTTTGATCCACTATTCCAGCTGCTGATCCATTGCTGCCATACAGATTCACATCTATGAGTTGTAGGTTCTTTATCACACCACGGTGATTTAATAACCCAAAAAGTTCAGTAGTCGCTGCTGAAAAGTTTAATCCCTTAATGCGGTGTCCCTGCCCATTAAAGACGCCGGAGTAGCCTGGCCATGTGTCTAAACGTGTCCATTCCCTACCCGTCAGGTCGATGTCGGCGGTGAGGGTGCAATTTATCGATTCATCTTTTTGTATGGCTTTGTTCCATGCCAGTAGGCCGTTGGCGTTATAGACCGTGTAGGTCTTGGTGTTGCTGTCGTAGATGTAGCCCAAATCCTCTGCCTCGCCGCTCTCGCCGCCGCCGTCAGTCCAGCTACCGATGGTGCAGCCCTCTAACGTCAGACCGGTGGCGTTCACCTTGACGGTGTATTTATAGCGGCTGCCCGCTTCTAATACGACGTTGTTCTGCGGACGGAAGTAGAAGGTGCCGCCGCCGAGTTCCACCTTGACGAACGGCTTGCCTGCCGCAACGGTCTGCGGGGCGGTCAGTGCCTCGTAGGTGTTGCCGCTTGCGTTGTAGGTCTTGATGGCAGTCGGGTTGCCGTTATCGGCGGACAGGCTTACGAGGCTCACCGTGGCACCAGCGACGCTCGTGAATCCCGTGCCGGGCTTCAGTTCGATTGTCACGCGTGCCGTGCGGTGGGTAAATTCAAGAGTCGGGTTGTTAAATTCCACCTTCCGGTTCTCAGCAGAGATGAAGTCGCTGTTTTGGAAGTCAGCCAGTTTGCTTTGGTCTTCGGCCACCTTCACGGCAGGCATCTGTGTGATGTCGGCATTGTTGAAGGGCCACCATGCCGATACGGTAATCGGGTCGCGGCTGGTCCAGTAGTACGGATCGTTCTCGCGTGAAAGCGTGGCACTCTTGAAATCGGTAGAAGCCGTTACGGTGTATTCCTTTACCGCATCGCCCATCTTGAGTGCCACGGAAGTGACGCCCTGCCAATCGCCGTCCACAGCGGCACGAGTGGAAGGGGCTGCCAGCGGCGTTGCTTCTACGGACAGTCCGGTGGCACGGATGACGACGGGGTATTCACCTTCGGGCAGACGGTTATCGTCAGCAAGTTCGTCCTGCGTGCAGGCGGCGAGGGCGAACAGCAGTGCGGTGGCTGCGGGGATAAATAATCTATGTCTCATAATTCTTTATTCTAATCGATTAATTATTAAAATCCTACAGGTCAGCACCCACATCTCCACCGTCTATATCGTTCCACTTTGCAATGGTGGCTTCGCTGACTTCAAGGACTTTGTTGCGTACCTTGACGGTATAGGTATAGTTGTTGCCCGCCAGCAGTGCGCCTTCGGGCATGGTGAGTGTGGCATGATATTCCTGACCTTTGTAATTCACAACCAACGGCAGGGATGCAACTGTCTGCGGGAAGAGGATGATCGATGACGTGAGATTGCCGTCTGCCAGATTCATGGCCAGTTCTCCGGTCTGTACTCCGTTGTCTGCGGTGGCAATACCGTCGGCCGTGTTGAACGTACCGGTGAGTAACAATCCGTCCAGCGTGTAACGTTCAGGCTTGACCACGCTGAAATCCACGCCGTCGCCCGCCTCGAAGGTAAGGGTTATCTGGCTCATGCGGTGGTGGAAGGAGTTGTCTTCACCGCCTTTGGCGGTTTTGTCGGTGAAGCTTACTACCGGGTTGTTTTTGTCTCCCGTGGCTCCTGAAGCAAAGAGGAAGTCGATGGCAGGCTTGTTCTGCTGCGCCGTGGCATCGGTCGTGGCTGCGAGGATGCCTCCCGCCGCGTTGTACGGATAGTAGGCGCGGAAAGTATGGGTCTTTGTATCTTCGATATAGATAACCTTTCCTTCTGCCTCAAATTTCCCGTTTTTCAAGATGAAAGGCACGTTGCCGTACTGGGAATCGTTGCCGATGTCGGTGATGCCGATACGGTCGCCGCCAGTCCAGGTGGTTCCGCTGGCGCGGGTGGCGGGGGCGATGTCGGCGGTAAACTGGGCGGCCACGGGGTCACCGTTCAGGTTCTCGTTGTCGTTGTTGCAGGCTACCAGTGTGAGGGCAAGCGCTGCAAGTGCAAAAAATCTTGTCTTCATTATATCTATAATTTTATTATTTACAAATCGGCATTTACATCATCACCTTTCACTTCTTCCCAGCCGTTGATTTCGGCTCCGTCCACTTCCATGCCTTCGGGAGTCTCAACCAGCGTTCCGCCGAGGGTCAGCGATTCGCCCTTTCCGGTGTTGAACTCCTTGAGGGCTTCCGTAAGGTCGCTTTTCAGCGTGGTGGGGGTCGGGTTGCCGTCAGCATAGCGGATTTCACCCGTCAGCAGTTGTTCCGTGCCAGTCACACCCAGCAGCCGCACCGTGGCTTTCCACTTGCCGGCATCGTCACCTTCGGTAATCTTGGAGAAGGGCAGCACGACGTTCGAAGCGGCTCCGTAGGTATCGGTAGCGAAGTCGAGTGTTCCGGCTGCACCCGTCAGATGGGCAACAATCTCCGTGATGCGTCCGGCGGCATCACCAGTAGGTTCGACGACAAGCGTCAGTTCGCGTACCTGCTGCTTCATTGCGGCAGTCAGCGGATAGTCCTTGTCTTTCTCGATGGTCACCTGTTCCGTATAGGTGAAGAACCATCCCGGGGCATTGTTCACAAAGGCATCCGTGCCTGCCCGGTTTCCCGTGGTTGCGGCAATGGTGGCTGTAGTGCCGTTCACCGTGATTCCCTCGGCCGGGTTCCACACCGCAAGGGTGTAGCTGCCCGGAGCAAACAGATGGTCGGGGGTATGGGTGGCGGAAGTCTCCGTACCCGTATAGTCTCCCATGGTGACCGTCCATGTGGCAGGTATGTCGATACCCTCACCGCGGGCCGACCAGTCGGCTGTCACCGCAATCTTCCCGTAGTCGGGATGCGGCGTGTCATAAAGCGTGTCCTTCACGCAGGAAGAGAGCAGCACGGCGGCTGCCATTCCCATCATATTTATATATTGTCTTGCTTTCATATTCTATTCCTCCGTGTTAGAATAACTTCCATACCAATGTCACACCGGCATTGATGGGACCACACCAATCTTTTGTCTCGTTGCCGCGGCGTACACGCACGCCGTCGATGACTTCATATTTTTCGAAATCGGCATTCAGGTAGCCCAAACCGAGGTTGAAATCAAGAGCCAGTGCCTTGTTCAGCCGCAGCTGATAGCCGGCGGTGATGCCGCCACCCATCAGGTCGCCCTGCTTGCCTGTTTCGGAGAGCTTGTAGTTGAACTGTCCGGCCTTGAACATCGCGCCCAGATACCAGGCTTTCTTCTCACCCATATAGTAACGCACTTCCGGAGCCACTTCCCAGAGTGCATAGCGGTGGTCCTTGTCGCTCCACGTCCATGAAGTCCACGAGCCGTTTACGGCAATGCCCCATGACGGGCAGATGCGCCATTCCACGCCAAGATCTGGTGTCAGGGTAGCCCAGCGCAGCAGGTTGGCACGCAGGGAAAAATGATAATCATTTGTGATTTTAGTTTCCGACGGCGTGTCGACAAGTTTATTTTGTTGAGCGGCTTTCTCGGCTTCTGCCTTTTCAGCGGCAAGTCGGGCTTCTTCCGCCTTGCGCTGCTCTTCGGCAAGCCGTTCCTGTTCGGCACGCTTCTCGGCTTCCAGTCGTTCGGTTTCCGCCTTGCGTCGTGCTTCCGCATCCGTCGCGGCAGTTCCCTTTACCGGTACCGTCAGGCGCACGGTGACAAAATCACCCTCAGTCGCATGGTTGCGGGTAATGAAATTCTCCTCTTTTATTTCCGCACGGATAATCAGTTCGGATTTCACACGGTTGGCACGGATCTTCGCCGTGGCAAGGTTCTCGGCTTCACTGCCCAGTGAATTACAGTAGCCGTCAACCAATAGCGGCAGCTTGCCGTCAAGAATTGTGGTTTTGTTGTTTTCGATACATTCCAACAGACGGGCAAGTTCCGTGTCATTGCCATTCCAAGGCACGTAGAACGTGTCCTTCTGCGGAACGAACCGGAAGGTGTAGGTCGTGTCTGCTTTCTGCTGCGCAATGACAGGAAAAGTTACCGTCATCAGCCACAGAAACAGGGTAAGAAAAGTGATTTTTCTGCTCATATAAACTTGAATTTATTATCTTTGTCTTCTCCAAAGGTAATAAATGCCATTCAGCGCCCAAAATATTACAAAAACTTTTTCTGTTGAAATACAGCGTTTTATAAAAAAAATGTCGTTTGAGCACTTTTCAAATTGTCGTTAGAGCACCTTTTTGTCGAATTAGCACTTTTTTGTCGTTTGAGCACTTTTTGAAAATGGGTTTCTGAGACCTTTTTCAATGTTTTTTAGTACACAAATTATTCCCGATTTGCTTTTTTCCATTTGGCAGGCGTACATCCTTCCTTCTCGGAAAATAATTTGATAAAGTTACTGCGGGAAAGAAAACCGGAGGACTCAGCCAGCTTCTGTATATTGATTTCCGGATGCTCCTTCAGCATGTTTTTCGCATACTCCAACCGGAGACTGGTTATCCATTCGCGGAATGTCATTTTATACGTAGTCTTGATATAAGCGGAAAGATAGGTACGGTTCGTATGAAGTATTTCGGACAGTTCTTTTATGGTAAGTCCCTGCTGGACATAGCCGTCTGTCTTTATCCAGTTGGCCACTTTCTCTATAATTTCTGTATAGGACACTGGAACTTCTTTCTCAGAAACTATTTTAGGTTCTGTTTCTGTATCTGTCAGAAGTTCTTCTTCAGACTGTATATCTTACTCAAAAGCATTTTCCACCTGTTCATAGAACAGCAGGTAGTTCTGATAGCTGTAGAAAAGATAGCTGTAGAACGGTATTGACGACAAAATCCAGATAAAAACATATTTGTCTGGCAGAAATGTCAGCAATCCGCATCCGACACCGAAGATAACAGCCCAATAAGTGAATATGGAAAGCCATTCGATATATGTACCTATATCATCCGCCTGAGTTTCATTGAAAATCCGAATGGCTCTACGGTATGCAATTATGACTCTGCGAGCTAAAACGACTCCAAAAACGACTAACCATACAGCTAAAGCAAATAAAGAGAATTTTTGCATGATTCCGCTTGGCAACAGGAACAACACAACTCCGGAAAGAGTTGAAAATATAATCCATAAAATGATATGTGTCCACACACGCCGTTTGGTAATGTAAAAACGATCAAGCAACATTATCAATGCCGAACTGAACAGAGAATAGCACAGGAAGTATGTGGACATGTTCATCAATATGGCAGAATCCGCATTTTTGAATCGGATACCAAAGAAGAAATGTACCGAATAGTTTGCCGAAAGCAGCAGCATAGCTATACCCATAATCTGTCGGGAGCGGAGATAATTCTTGAAAATTTTCTTTTCAGGAGTCTTTGCAAACAAAAAATAAAAGCCGAAGAATAACATCAACGGCAGTGCGGCACAAAGTGAAAAACTGTATATAGATATAGATGGCTCCATTGTTATGCTTATTTGATTTTGATACAAAGATACGTCTTTTTCTTCACAAATAGACACATAATCTATGATTTAACGTTATAGATTCGGTCATATTAGATTGAAAAATTATTAGAATTAAAGCCAGTGGTGAAAAATTCAACCACTGGCTTTTTCTGTCAAGACTTCGATATTAAAGTTTTACACCTTTGGATTCCGATAAACCGGGTCTCCCTATAATTAAATGACTGCGTACAAAGTCCACGTGCGGGCTTTCCGGCTGTTGTTCCGTCTGTTTTTTCTCGTTGCCTTGCCGGTTCTCTTCCGTGTTTTCCTGAGCCGGAGCCAGCTCAAGCTGTATCTTGCGGTCCAGTGCGGCGAGTTCGGACTTCAGCTGTTTCAGCTCGTCCTCCTTCTTCCACACCTTGCCCGCTATCTCCTGCAACTGCGGAATCTCCTTTTCCAGCACTTCGTTCTTAGACTTGTACTGGTCGATGATGGTCGGAATCCTCTCCAATGCGTTCAGAAAGTTTCGTGCGGCAGCAATCGGGTCTGCCATCGCCAGATGCCCGTTGTTGTAGGTGTACTTGTAGTTGCCCTCCACCACGAAGCGGTTGTCAGTGAACTCCAGACCTTCTTTGAGTGTCCTCTCGCTGACCACCTTTATCGGAAAGCCGTAAAGTTCCCCGACAGCCTTGTACAGTCCACCAGTCGTGGCGTTCTTGGCGATTTCCTGCAAACGCTTACCGATGACCTTCTCATCCGTTGAATCCACGCCGTCCACCTTGACAAGATTAAGGCGGCTGCCTTCCTTATCAGTCTGCACAACGGAAAGAAAACGGTTCCAGTCTTCCGTCATGGCTTCGATGAAAGCCGTGTTGTTGCGCAGTTCTCCCGTCTTGGATTCCAGCTTGAACTCCGAATCGCGCTTGCCCTTGCCCCACGACTTGCGTTCCCCTTCGAGCGAGGCGATACGCTTCTCTAATTTCGCCTTATCCAAAAGGTCGGTATTGCCGGAGAGCAACGCCATATACTCCGAGAAGTTCATACCCGATTTTTCGTCCATTGCACCCTCGTCTATGGTACGTACGCCCATCGCTCCACTTTTGAGCTGCGATATGAACGTCTGCTTGCAGTGCAGCAGATTGAACTTGTAGCTGTCCAGCGACTTTTCCACCGCGTAGATGATGACATCCACGTTGTTCTCGGCAAAATGCTTGGCAATCTCGTTCCCGGCTCTAACACCCCGTCCGTCACGCTGTTGCAGGTCGGACGGTCGCCACGGTGTATCAAGGTGATGGATGGCGACACATCTTTTCTGCGCATTCACGCCCGTTCCGAGCATACTTGTGGAGCCGAACAGCACGCGCACCGTCCCGGCGTTCATGGCATCTATCACCGCCTTACGAGCCTTATCCGTCTTACACTCCTGAATGAAGCGCACCTCACTTGCCGGTATGCCGTAATCCTCCACCAACTTGCGTTTTATCTCGCTGTACACGTTCCATCCTTCCCCCGGCTGGTATGTCCCCAAGTCGGAGAACACGAACTGCGTACCCTTGTGCGCCTCGTACTTGTGGTAATACTCTGCAATCATCTTGGCACAATGGCTTGCCTTGTTGTCGGGATGGTCCTCGTAGTTCGGGTCTATCATGCGCATATCAAGAGCCATCTTTCTCGCGTAGTCGGTGGCGATGAGCATCTTCGCCTTTTCCTCCGTTTCCGACAGGGGTAACCTGCCAAGCAGAGTGGCATCGCCGGTTTTGGCAAACTGCATCAGCTTCTGTATGAAGTCCTCCTGCTCCGGTGTGGGCGGTATGTGGTGCAGTATCTCATTCTTGTTTGGTCTGTCCACACCTACATCCTCCGCCGTGCGGTAGTCGGTAATCTCGTTGTAGAAGGCGGCAAGCTCCGGCACCTTGATGAAATAGCGAAAACGCTCCTTCTGAACGATATTGTTCGTTACGTTGAACTCAAAATCGGTCGTCTTTTTGGCGAAGATGGCAGCCCAAGCATCGAAACAGCGGATGTCCTGCCGTTCCAGTTCGTTGGGGCGCAGGTATTTGAAGAGCAGGTACAGTTCCGTCAGACTGTTGGAAATGGTCGTGCCCGAAAGGAACGTAGCCCCCAAGTCCTTGCCCGTGCGTTCCTGTATGGTACGGATGGCAAAGAGCATATTCAAGGCCTTCTGGCTTCCTTCCGAGTTTCCCAATCCCGCCACACGGTCATGACGGGTGTTGAAAGTCAAGTTCTTGAACTGGTGACTCTCGTCAATGAAGATGTGGTCGATGCCCATCTGCTTGAAGTCCACCACATCATCCGTGCGGGACTTGATGGCGTGTTCCACCTTCTCCAGCTTCGCCACAAGGTTGTGCTTGCGCTTCTCCAGCCCTTTCAGCATCGCCCGCGACACGTTCTTGCCCTGCTGCCGCAAGACTTCGAGGTTTTCCTCCACCGTGTCAAGCTCCGCCTGCAGGATGCGCTGCTGCAACTCCGGTGACTGCGGTATCTTGCCGAACTGGTCGTGCGACATGATGACGCAATCGTAATCGTTATTTTTGATGTTGTTGAAAAAACGCACGCGGTTGGCGGTCGAGAAATCCTTTTCAGAAGCGTAGAGGATGCGGGCGTTAGGATAGGCCGCCTGATAGGTGGCGGCAATCTCCGCCACATTCGCTTTCAGCCCGATAATCATCGGCTTGTGCGCCAAGTTCAGACGCTTCATCTCATGTGCCGCTATGCACATTATCAGCGTCTTGCCGGTTCCCACCTCGTGGTCGCAGATCCCGCCGCCGTTCTGTTTCAGCATCCAGACGCAATCCTTCTGCGACGGGTAAACGCTCTTGATTCCCCGGCTTGCCAGCCCTTTCAGGTTGAGGTCGGGAAAAGTCTGGTGCGAGCCGTCGTACTTCGGGCGCACGAAACAGTTGAACTTGCGGTTATACATCGTCGTGAGCCGTTCCTTGAACTGCGGCGACTGTTCTTCCAACCATTCGGAGAACCCGTTACGGATTTCGTCTATCTTCGCGTTGGCGAGCTGTATGCCCTCGCTGTCGCGTACCTTGATGTCGTTGCCGTTCTCGTCCTTGCCGATACTTTTCATCATGTCGGGGCAGGTGTTGTGCAGGGCGTGCTTCAACAGGTGCATACCGTCATAGTTCCGGTAATAGCCCTTTACTAAAAACTCGTCCGTGATCTTCATGGTGCGGTAGCCGCACGCCACGGAAAATTCGTCCATGCTGGCGGAATAGGCGATTTTCACGTCCGTGTCGAAAAGATGGCTCATGTATGCGGCATACACGCCCGTGGGAATCCAGCGTTCACCGAAGTTGAAGTCGAGGTCTTCAAAGGCTATGCGCTGCGGTTCGGCCTCCTTCAATGCCTCCCACGCCTGTTTCACCTCCGGCATCCGCTCACTTTCGGGATTGTCCTCCATCCAGCCCTCTATGCGTTCCGCCTTCTCTATCACGTTCCCCGCGATGAAGCGGTCTTTGATTTCGTAACCGGTTACGAGCGGGTTGTAGAAGATGCGCCCCTTGAGGGCACCAAGCAGTTCCTCTTCCGTAGTGTCGGTTATCTCCCGCATATAGCCGAGATTGACCGTGCCGAACTTGTTGAGCGATGCGGACAAGGCTTCTTCGGGAGAGCCTGCATTGACACGGCTCTCCACCGAGAAGGAAACGGGACGGTCGAAGATGTCCGCCTTGACAAACTTGCCGTCCTCCGCACGTTCCAGCGAAAGGATGTCGCGCCCTCCGGCATCCATCATCACCAGTTTCACGTTCTGTCTGGCGTTGAGGTTACCGTAACGCATGACAAACTCATCGTAGTAGGTGTTGAGATACCCGCGCTGCGGTTTGTGTTCCGTATGGTTCTCCGTCTCGTGGCTATACAGACGTTCGTAAGCGTCACGGAGCGATATATACAGCATCGCTTTCTCTTTTTGATAGCCACGGAGGTCGAGCGGTTGGAAGGTCGCACCGTAAGGCGTGAGGTCTTTCAGGTAACCGAGATTGCGTGAAGCATCCAGCACCATCGAGCCGTCACGGTGGTGTGGCTCCAGCAGGCCGTTGAACGGACGGGGAGAAAGGTCCATGACTTCCTCCTTCGGCTTTTCCGTTTCAAGTTCCGGGAACAGGGAAGTGGCAACCGTTTCGGAAGTAGGCACAACTTCTGCCGGTGTTTCAGGTTGCTTTATTTCTTCCGTTTGTTCCGGCTTTTTATCCATATTGTCCGAAGAAGGCGCAAAAGCAGGGTTCAACGTGTCTTTGATACCCATCTTTTTCAGTTGTTCCTGCCTGTGCCGTTCTGCCTCAAGCCGTAGGGCCTTGCGCCGTTCCGCTGTCAGGCTCATCATTGTCTCATAGAAGCCGTTGATGGGAGGATTGGTTTCCCAATCCAGAGTGGCGTAAATGTCGTCCGGGTCGTTTGGCTTTTCGGCATTTTCCGGCTTTTCTTCCTTATTACCGTTTACCGGCTTGGCGGCTTCAACGAGTGGAGTAACTTTGACTTGCGGTTTAGGCGTGGACGGCATAGGCTTCGGCTTGCTTTCCTTTTTCGCTGCCTTTTTCTTTTTTACCGGTTCCTCTATGGGCATACCCCAAAGGTCGAGCAGGGTAAGCTGCACGGCTGACGAATGATTGGGTTGGCGCGGCTCAATCTCCGGCTTTTCCTCTATGGGCTGTGCCTGCGGCTTCTCCACTCCCTTGACAGGCTCAATTACAGAAACGGGGGCTATTACAGAAGGTGATACCTTTTCTGTTTTCGGAGCAGGTTGCACTTCCGCAGCCGTGCTTTCCTCCTTTGTCGGATGCAGCCTGTGTCTCTCATACAGTTTCCTGTCAAGTTGTTGCAGTTCTATTTTCAGATGCTCCCGCAAGTCTTCCGCCAGTTGTGCGATGTCCCCACAGTGCAGGAGTTTATAGGCTGGTTTCCCGTACGGGTCGGTACTTCTGATCAAATCCGTGTGTGAAAGCGAGCCGATGCTCCATACATACCCATTTACGGAAGTGCCGATAGGGGTCTGTTCGGTCTGCACGAAGAGTTTTTCGTTGTAATACAGTTCACCGTTCTTTCCGCTGTTCTTTTGCAGGATAATCAGGTCGCTGCCCACCTCCGTTCCCGCGTTATCCGTAAAGAGGTTGTTCGGCAGGCGGGCTACGCCCACCAGATTGGCATGGTTCATCATATACTCGCGTATGGGCGCGTTGGTCGGGGCATCCAGTACCCCCTGCGAGGTGATGAACGCCACGATTCCGCCTTCACGCACCGCGTCAAGGCTTTTCAGGAAAAAGTAATTGTGTATCGTCCGTGCCGCCGAGAGCCTTGCAGGATCCTTGCTGCCCGAAAAATCCGGGTCGAACACCGCCACATCGCCAAACGGTATATTGGAGACAGCCAAATCAAAATGGTTCATGAACGGCTTTTCTATCTTCTCGAAGCCCTGTACCCTTACTTTCTGTCCGGGATGCAGGTGCTTCAGTATCTTGCCCGTCATCAGGTCTTTCTCAAAAGCCATGATGTCCGCGTCCGGTCTGTTCTCCAGCACGGCGTCCACGAATGCACCGACACCTGCCGACGGCTCCAGCACCCGGTCGGGACGGATGCCGTGTTCATGCAGCACGTCCGCGATGGTCCCGGTTATCTCCGGCGGGGTATAGAAGGCGGTCAGCACGGACTGCTTCATGGCATCCATATTCCGTTTGTACTCCGTCTCGTCTTTTGTGTTCTCCCGCAGCAACCTGTGCAGTTCCACGGTAGGGGCAAACAGTTCGAGGTCGGACTTCGCCCAGTGGACGGCATCCGTCAGTTCCCTTGCAGGGTTGAGTATGCACTTCAGTCCCCCGAAACCGCAATAACGTTCTAACAAGAGCCGTTCGCGTGCGGTGGGTGTGCGCTGTTCCCTGTCAAGGAGGAATGCCGTCCGTATCGCCTCGATGTTGTCCCGCAGCCTCTGTTTGCGGTTAAACGCCATACTCTTCGATATAGAGGATGACGGCTCCCGTCAGCTCCGTGTAGAGCAGGTCATATTCGGGCGACAGGGCGAAATTGTCGTCCGAGAGGTCATAGATGGAGAATACGTTTCCGACAAGCGGCAGCAGCTTCTGGGTAAAGGCTTCACATTTTTCTCCCGGTACTTCACCCGCAAATTCGTTCTCCACGACTTCGCGCAGGATGGCGTGCTTGGAGTAGCGAAGGCCCTCCGTCAGCACCTTCATCGCCAGTTCCTGCGCCCCGTCGGCAGGATAGCCTTCGAGCCTTGCCCGTTCATACGCTTCGGCGGCACGGTCGGTTCTTTCTCGGATGAAGGCTTCATCGGCTGCCTGTTCGAACTTGTTCGTGGTGAGGTAGTCCAGCAGGTACAGACCGTAATAGGAAAAGTCGGTCCGACCCTCGTTTTTCTTCTTGTTGTTCATTTCTTTGGAATTTAGTGGATTGATAATGATGATAGGGATAATCGTTGGAAAACGAGAAGAAAAAGGCACCCGGTATCCCTCCGAGTGCCACCACTAAATCCAAAGTATGAGTGTAATCCGGTATCGAAGAACAATTCATTACTCTGAACCAGTGGCAAAGTTAAACATTTATTTTCTTCTTTTCGCAGAGGTCGCTTTACTTTTCCTTTCTGGGAACACGAAAACCGTGTTATAGTCCCCGTCAAAGGCGACTACGGCATCAAAACTCTTGCCCTGCTTGCTCTTGAATCCTTTGAGCAGTTTCGTGTGTCCGTCGGTGAGCAGGTTTTTGATTTCATCATCAGAGAGGGTGCGGTTTGCTTTCAGGCGGAACACGGGCAGACCGCACTCCGCGTTGTCGCAGCGGACGACCTTGCCGTAAAACTGCATCGTCCCCACTCCGCACTTGGGACACTTGCAGCCGGAATCCCTGCGGGCGAACAGCTTGTCGCACGACAGCAGTTCGGAGGTAATTTCCCGTGTATATGCCTCAATCTTCCTGCGGAAGTCATCGGCGGGCAGTTCCCCACGCTCGATGCGTGCCAATTCCTTTTCCCATTCGCCCGTCATGGCGACATCGGCAATACGCATCGCCTTCACGACCGAGTAGAGGGCAAGCCCTTTTTCGGTGGGGACAAGCGACTTCTTGCAGCGTTCCATATAGCCGCGCTTGAAAAGCGTTTCGATGATGGACGCACGGGTGGCGGGCGTGCCGATGCCGCAATCCTTCATAGCCTGCCGCAATGCGTCGTCCTCTATCTCCTTGCCAGCCGTTTCCATCGCGGACAGCAGGGTGGCTTCGGTATGCAGCGGCTTGGGTTTGGTCTTTCCCTCCGTGATGGAGGCGGCTTTCAGTGCCAGCGTGTCGCCTTCCTGCCAACAGGGAATGGCGGCGGTTTCCTCTTGGCTGTTGTTCTCTTCTCCATTCTCCTTGCCATAGACGGCACGCCATCCGGCTTGCCTGATGATGCTGCCTTTTGCCACGAACTCCACTCCGGCACACTCTGCCGTGACGGTGGCAGTGTCCTTGACGCATTTTTCGGAGAAAGCCTCAAGCATGCGCCCGGCTATCATGTGATAGACGGTGCTGTCCTCTTTGGAGAGGAACAGCGGCTTCTCGCCCGTGACGAGCAGGGCATGGTGGTCTGTCACCTTGCCGCCGTCCAGGCTGCGGCGTGTCGGCACGGCTTTCGGCTGCAACTTGCCCTTCCATTCGGGCAGGCTGCCGGTGAAGGCAAGCAGCTTGGGGATTTCCGCGAACACGTCTTCGGGAATGTAGCGGCTTCCGGTTCGCGGATAGGTGATGAGCTTCTTCTCGTAGAGCTTCTGCGCGATTTCAAGCGTCTGTTCCGCCGTGAAGCCATGCTTGGCGTTGGCTTCCTTCTGGAGCGTGGTCAGGTCGTACAGGAGCGGTGTTTCCTCCGTCTTCTCCTTGCGTTCGGCTTTCGTGACGGTGGCTGTGCCTGCCGACTTCACCTTATTATACAGTTCCGTCGCGGACTCTTTCTCTTTCCATTTTTCGGAAGAGGAAAACTTCACCGTTCCTTCATCGCAGCCGTCCGTTGCGATATGGAGCTGCCAGAAGGCTTCGGGGGTAAAGCGGCGGTTCTCCCAATAGCGTGCGCACACCATCGCCAACGTGGGTGTCTGCACCCGCCCGACGGAGTAAGTGCCGTGTCCGGCGGCGATGGAGAGTGCCTGCGTGCCGTTGATGCCCACGAGCCAGTCTGATTCGCTCCGTGCTTTGGCGGCAAGATAGAGGTTGTCGTATTTGTCGCCCGCTTCGAGGTTGCGCAGTCCCTCGCGGATAGCCTTGTCGGTAAGCGAGCTTATCCAGAGGCGGACGAACGGGGTGGTGCATCCGGTATAATGGTAGAGGTAGCGGAAGATAAGCTCTCCCTCGCGTCCGGCATCGGTCGCCACGA
>OHME01000434.1_pt1 | contig 27117 bp, 16 predicted proteins | sample 1569201 | NCBI WGS metagenome assembly OHME01 (sample SAMEA3879587, study PRJEB24766) | human gut metagenome | biome: human-associated habitat; feature: feces | place: USA | collected 1985/1987
GGCATGGGCCTGCTTGAGCGCGAGTTCCGCCGAGCCGATGCGATTCATCTGCCCCGCTCCGACACCCAGCGTACGACCGTCCTTCACCACTACGATAGCGTTCGACTTCACATGCTTGACAATACGCCAGCCGAAATCGAGATCGGCGAGCTGCCTTTCCGTCGGCCGCTTCTCCGTCACGCACATATCCGCCGTCACGGGACGTGTTTCGAGGTCGAGGTCCTGCACCAGCAATCCTCCCGTCACACTCACCAACTGGCGCTGCTTCGCATCGCTCTTCTCCATCGGAACTTCGAGCAGACGCAGATTCTTCTTCGTCGAGAGCACTTCGAGGGCTTCGGGCGTAAACGAAGGGGCCATGATGATCTCCAGAAAAATCGGCTTCATCAATTCGGCCGCCTCACGGGTCACAGGTCGGTTCAGGGCGACGATACCGCCGAAAATCGACACTTTGTCGGCCTCGTAAGCCTTCGTCCAGGCATCCACGACATCCTTGCCGACGGCAGCACCGCAGGGATTCATATGTTTGAGTCCCACGCAGAACGGCTCATCGAACTCCCGCACGATCGCAAGGGCTGCGTTGGCATCCTGTATGTTATTGTAGGACATCTCCTTGCCATTGAGCTGCCGGGCATAGGCCAGCGAATAGGGCACCCGTTCGCCGCTGCGGTAGAACTTGGCCTGCTGGTGCGGATTCTCGCCGTAGCGGAGCGGCTGAACCAGATCGAACTCCAGGAACAACTTCTCGTCGAGCCCCGCTTTTTCACGCATGTACGTAGCGATCATCGCATCGTACTCGGCGGTATGGGTATATGCCTTGGCCGAGAGCTGCAACCGCAATCGGGGAGTCGTATTGCCGTATCCCCTAATCTCCGCAAGGATCGTGTCATAATCCGCCGGGTCGCACACTACGGTCACGTCCTTGTAGTTCTTGGCCGCACTGCGCAACATCGAAGGTCCGCCGATGTCGATATTCTCGATCGCCTCGTCCATCGTCACCCCTTCGCGGGCGATCGTCTGACGGAAGGGATAGAGATTCACGCACACCATGTCGATGAACTCGATGCCGTTCTCCCGCAACGCTTTCAGGTGGTTCGGATCGTCGCGGCGAGCCAGCAGGCCGCCGTGCACCTTGGGATGGAGCGTCTTGACACGTCCGTCGCAGATCTCCGGGAACCCCGTCACATCGCTGATGTTGATCACCTCCACGCCGCTTTCAGCCAACAGTTTCATCGTACCGCCGGTGGCGATCACCTGCCAGCCGAGCTCTCGAAGTCCGCGCGCGAACTCCACCACGCCGGTCTTATCGCTCACACTGATTAATGCTCTCATATTGCTAATTTATATAGGCAATCATATCTTTCAATATACCATTTCCGACGATCGCAACATCGAATCCGAGAGTCGCTTATTCGCGGTCCAATGACCGCATTTACCACTCCGCCTTCCCCTAATCCTTTCTCGAAAGGGAAAGGGTCGCTGCATTTCCAAAGAGGTACACTAAAGGATATGATCGCGTTAATATATACGTAGTTTTATCGTTTTCGACTCGCGGTCGCCGTTATTCACGGTGTCCGACGATGTGTTTCCAGGTCCGAATCCGCACTAAACCGCGACGTTCCCGCGATCCTATTGCTCCGCAACCAGCTTTGCCACCGTTTCCACATACAGCGGATGTTCGACGGCATGCACCCGGGCTTCCAGCTCTTCTGGATCGCTCCCCAGATACTCGAAAGCCCGCTGGGCGATGATCCGGCCCCCGTCGAGCTCTCCGTTCACATAGTGGATCGTCACACCGAAGACCTTGACGCCGTAAGCAAAGGCATCGGCAATGGCATGCGCCCCCTTGAACGCAGGCAACAGCGAGGGATGAATATTGACAATCCGGTCGCGGTACGCCTCCAGCACCACATCGGAAAGGATGCGCATATACCCCGCCAGACAGATCAGCTCGACCCTTTCGGCCCGAAGCCTGCGGACGATCTCCCGTTCGTAGTCGGCTTTCGAAGGGTACTCTTTGGGGTTGAACGTAAAGGTCGGAATACCGTAACGGGCAGCCCGCTCGTTCACGAAAGCCCCCGGCTTGTCGCAGACCATGAGGGCAATGCGAGCCGCAATGCGCCCGTCGGCACAAGCCGCAGCCAATGCTTCGAAGTTGGAGCCGTTTCCGCTGGCGAATACTGCGATCGTCTTCATCGCCCTATCGGATTTCCACGCCCGGACGATCCGTCACCCGGCCGATCACCGAAGCTTTCTCGCCCTGTTTCTCCAAAATGGCGATCACTTCGGAAGCTTCATCCTGCGAAACCGCGATCACCATACCGATACCCATGTTGAAGATATTGAACATCTCGCGGTGAGCGATCTTGCCGTATTTCTCCAACAGGCGGAACACGGGCAGGATCTCCCACGTCCCCTCGTGAATCTCGATACCCTGGCCCTCGCTCAGGATGCGGGGAATGTTCTCGTCGAAACCGCCGCCCGTGATATGACTGATGCCGTGCACGTTACAGGCTCGGATCACTTCGAGCACCTGTTTCACGTAAATTTTGGTCGGCGTCAGGAGCACCTCGCCCAACACACGGCCGTCCAATTCGGGATAAGCCTTGCGAAGATCCAGTCCTGCATCGGCAACCACCTTGCGCACCAGGCTGAAACCGTTCGAATGGACACCGCTCGACGCGATACCCACCAACACGTCGCCCACACGCACCTTCGTACCGTCGATCAGGCGCGACTTCTCGACCACGCCGCACGTGAAGCCCGCAATATCGTACTCGCCGCCGGCATACATGCCCGGCATCTCGGCCGTTTCGCCGCCGATGAGTGCACAGCCGGCCTGACGGCAGCCTTCGGCCACACCCGCCACGATCGCTTCGATCTTCGCAGGCTCGTTGTGCCCCACGGCTACATAATCCAGGAAGAAGAGCGGCTCGGCCCCCTGCGCCAGCACGTCGTTCACGCACATAGCCACGGCGTCGATGCCGATCGTGTCGTGCTTATCCATCTCGAAAGCCAGCTTGAGTTTGGTTCCCACGCCGTCGGTACCGCTCACGAGCACCGGTTCCTTGACATTCAGCGCCGAGAGATCGAACATTCCGCCGAAGGCGCCGATGTTACCCATCACGCCCAACCGCGAGGTCGAAGCCACGTGTTTCTTGATGCGGCGCACCACTTCGTATCCGGCCTCGAGGTTCACACCGGCCTTTTCATAACTTTCCGCCATAACAATAGTTGGTTTTAGCTGTTTCCTGAATATTTCCACCCGATGTTTTCGAAATACGCATGCAGGACAGGTTCTTCCCTGACACAGCAGATCGAAAACGGAGCGGTTTGTTTAACATTTTTCTTTTTTGTTCGCCTCCTCGATCGTCCCGTAAAGCGACGTCGGATAATTGCCCGTGAAGCAGGCCATGCACAACTCGCAGCGATTGCCCGCCTTCAGCAAGGCATCGGGCGAGAGGTAAGCCAGCGAATCGGCTCCGATATACTCGCACGCCTCCGGAACCGACATACGGGCGCACAGCAGCTCCTCGTACGTCGAAGTATCGACACCGTAAAAACAGGGATTCTTGAACGGAGGGCTGGCGATGCGGACATGAACTTCCGTGGCCCCCGCCTCACGCAACAGACGCACAATGCGCCGGGAGGTGGTACCGCGCACGATCGAATCGTCGATCAGCACCACGCGCTGCCCCGAAACGATACCGCTCACCGACGAAAGTTTCATCCGCACGCCCTTCTCACGCATCGACTGCGACGGCTGGATGAAGGTACGGCCGATGTATTTGTTCTTGATAAGTCCCATCTCGTAGGGAAGACCGCTCGCTTCGGCGTATCCCATGGCAGCGCTCAAACTCGAATCGGGCACACCGACCACGATGTCCGCGTCTGCCGGCGCCTCCTTGTAGAGCAAGCGTCCCGACTCCTTGCGGAAGGCGTGCACGTTACGGCCCTCGATGTCGCTGTCCGGGCGGGCGAAATAGATGTATTCCATCGCACACATCATGTGGCGCTTGAACATCGAATAGTCGCTGCTGCGGATGCCGTGCCGGTCGATCGTAACGATCTCGCCGGGCTCTACGTCACGCACGAATTCGGCACCCACCACCTCGAAAGCACAGGTTTCGCTGCTGACGACATAGCCGTCTCCCAACTTGCCGATCGAAAGGGGCCGCAGACCGTGTTTGTCACGGCAGGCATAGATGCGGTTAGCCGTCATCACCAGAAACGCGAACGCTCCTTCGAGCATATTGAGCGCCTCGATGATCGAATAGATACGGGGCCGGTTGTGGTTGCGTACCTCCTTTTTGATAAGATGGGCGAACACTTCGCTGTCCGAAGTGGACTGGAAAAGACTGCCCTTGTTCTCCAGGTAGTTGCGCAGCAGATCCGCATTGACGATATTTCCGTTGTGGGCCAATGCGAAATCACCCGTATTATGATGGAACAGAAAAGGCTGTATATTCTCCGTTCCGCCGCCTCCGGCCGTCGAGTAGCGGACATGACCGATAGCCATGTCACCCGTAAGAGTCGATAGTTTCGCCTCGTTGAACACCTCCGTAACGAGTCCTTCGCCCCGGACACGCCGCATCGCCCCTTCCTTCGAAACGCTTACGATACCGCACCCTTCCTGCCCGCGATGTTGCAGGGAATGAAGGCCGTAGTAAGTCAGGTTAGCTGCGTCGGGCACTCCCACGACGCCGAAAACGCCGCACTCCTCGTGCAGCTCCCGGTCGCAGATCGGCTGCATTATGCTCTCTTTGTGCATCGGAACTTATTTGATTACTTTTTCCAGACGGGCCAGGATCTCCTCGTAAGCCTCGCGCACCTTACCCAAGTCACGACGGAAGCGATCCTTGTCGAGCTTCTCGTTGGTAGCCATATCCCACAGCCGGCAGGTATCGGGCGACACCTCGTCCGCCAGAACGATCTCGCCGTCCGACGTGCGGCCGAACTCGATCTTGAAGTCGATCAGGTTGATATTCATCTTGGCGAAAAGCTCCTTGAGCACCTCGTTGATCCGGGCGGTCATGGCATAAATCTGTTTCAGCTCGTCGTAGGTTACGACACCCAGCGCCACCGCATGATGATCGTTGATCAGCGGATCGCCCAGCTCGTCGTTCTTGTAACAGATGTCGAAAATCACGTTCGAAGGCTTCGTTCCCTCCTCGATACCCAGACGCTGGGCCATCGAGCCGGCGATGACGTTGCGGACGATCACCTCCAGCGGAATGATCCGCACACGGCGGCACAACTGGTCGCGGTCGTTCAGGGTCTTCACGTAGTGAGTCTTGATTCCCTGCTTGTTGAGATATTCGAAGATCAGGGTCGAGATCCGGTTGTTCAGCACGCCCTTGTTCTCGATCGTGGCCTTTTTGATGTTGTTGAACGCCGTCGCCGCATCCTTGTAGTGAATCAGGATCATATCCGGATCGTCCGTCAGGAAAACCTGTTTGGCCTTACCCTCGTAAAGCATTTCGCCTTGTTGCATAGTGGTTGGTATTTTATAATTGTTATTTTGTTTTCCGGAAATAGTTCACCGCATTCGTGAAGATGTCCTGCACCTTCTCTCCGGCGATGTTCTTAAAGAGGTTCTCCCCGTAACGCTCCGTATGGCCCATCTTACCGAGTATCTGCCCGTCGCGGCTCACGATACCCTCGATCGCATAGTACGATCCGTTGGGATTGTACGGGGCTTCGGCCGTCACGCGGCCTTCGGCATCGACATACTGGAACGCCACCTGCCCGTTCTCGAACAGCTCGCGGGCCAAAGGCTCGCTCACGACGAACTTGCCCTCGCCGTGGCTCACCGCGATCGAATGAATGTCGCCCACCGAGAAACTCGACAACCACGGGGAGTTGGTCGTCGCCACGCGGGTCGAAACGATCTGCGACACATGACGGTTGATGTCGTTGCGGAAGAGCGTCGGCGACTCCCGGGTCACCAGGCCCAGCCGTCCGTAGGGCAGCAGACCCGACTTGACCAGCGCCTGGAAACCGTTGCAGATGCCCAGAATCAGACCGCCCCGGTCGAGCAGACGATGTATTTCCTCCGAAATATCCTTGTTGTTCAGCACATTGGCAATGAATTTACCGCTGCCGTCCGGCTCGTCGCCCGCCGAGAAGCCGCCGCAGAGCACGAAGATATGGCACGCAGCGATCGCCTCCTTCATCCGGCGGATCGAATCGAAAATAGCCTCCGCCGTCAGGTTGCAGAACACCTCGCTGCGCACTTCGGCACCCGCCCGGCGGAAGGCCTTCGCGGTGTCGTAGTCGCAGTTGCTGCCCGGGAATACGGGGATGAAGACCTCCGGACGCTCGACCGCCTCGCCCGGATAGGTGAAGCTGCGGGGAGCCGGCATCGCCTCCATGACCGGCGCATGGTTGATTCCCTTATCGGGATAAACCGTCGCAAAGCGTTCGGTATTGGCCCGGTAAAGCTCCTCGAGCGGCATTTTTTCGCCGTTGATCGTGAGCGCTCCCTCCGCCTCGGTATGTCCCAGCAACTCGGCGGCCGGAAAATCGAGCGGCTCGGTGCTCTCCACCACGATCGAGCCGTAGGAGTTGTCGAACAGCGTCGCTTCATCCACCTTGACATCGGCACCGATGCCGTTGCCGAAAGACATCTTGGCCAGCGCTTCCGCCACACCGCCGAAGCCGACGGCATAGCCCGAAACGATCTTGCCGGACTCGATAGCCGAACTTACGAAATCGAAATTCCGCTTCAACGCCCCGGTATCGGGCATATGGTTTTCGAGCGGGGTATGACGCACTAGGTAAATCGAATGGCCCGCCTTCTTGAAATCGGTCGAGATGACGCGTCCGGCATCGACAGTCGTAATACCGAAGGCCATCAGCATAGGCGGGACGTTGATCTGCTCGAAGGTACCGCTCATCGAGTCCTTGCCGCCGATCGAGGGCAGTCCCAGTTCGACCTGCATCTTCAGGGCACCGAGCAGCGCCCCGAGCGGCTTGCCCCACGTACGGGGCGACTTGGTCATGCGCTCGAAATACTCCTGATAGGAATAGCGCATCTTATCGTAGCGGGCACCCGCCGCCACGACTTTGGCCGCAGCGTCCACGACGGCATAGGCCGCACCGTGGTAGGGACTCCACGACGCCAGGAAAGGGTTGTAGCCGAAGGCCATAATGCTGGCCGTATCGGTATATCCGTCCGTCGGCAACTTCTGCACCGACACTTGTGTTTCCGAACGTTGCGTACGACCGCCGAAAGGCAGCAGCACGGTCGAAGCGCCGATCGTCGAGTCGAACATCTCCACCAGACCCTTCTGGGAACATACGTTGAGGTCATTTAACAGTGCCACCCAGGCCCCCTTCACATCTCCCTCTTCCAGCTTCTCTCCTACTGCGGGAACAGCCCATTTATCGAAATAATTCTCTTCTTCGGAAGGAATATCTACTTTTACTCTGGTCTCCTGATGTGCGCCGTTGGTATCTAAGAAAGCTCTCTTCAGATCCACGATGGGCTTGCCTCTCCAGTTCAGTACCAGTCTGGGTTCCTCAGTAACAACTGCTACGGGAACAGCCTCCAGGTTCTCTTCCTTTGCATAGCCCAGAAAAGTATCTACATCCTTAGGATCTACTACCACTGCCATACGCTCCTGAGACTCGGAGATTGCCAGTTCCGTGCCATCCAGTCCGGCATATTTCTTGGGTACCTTGTCCAGATCTACGGTCAGGCCGTCTGCCAGCTCACCGATGGCAACGGAGACACCGCCGGCACCAAAGTCGTTACATTTTTTGATCAGACGGCTGACTTCCTCACGACGGAACAGTCTCTGGATCTTACGCTCGGTCGGTGCATTACCCTTCTGTACCTCAGCACCACAGGTCTCGATGGAAGTATCGGTATGTACCTTGGAGGATCCGGTCGCACCGCCGCAGCCGTCACGTCCAGTACGTCCGCCTAACAGGATGATGATATCGCCGGGATCAGAGGTCTCACGGATAACATTCCTGCGGGGAGCTGCGCCCATAACGGCACCGATCTCCATACGCTTTGCCACATAAGAAGGATGATAGATCTCTTTTACAAAGCCGGTAGCCAGACCAATCTGGTTACCATAAGAGGAATAGCCACTGGCTGCGCCTCTTACCAGCTTCTTCTGGGAGAGCTTGCCGTGCAAAGTCTCGGATACAGGAACGGTAGGATCCGCAGCACCGGTGACACGCATTGCCTGATATACATAGCCACGGCCGGACAGGGGATCACGGATGGCACCGCCCAGACAGGTGGCAGCACCACCGAAAGGCTCGATCTCTGTAGGATGGTTGTGGGTCTCGTTTTTGAAAAATACCAGCCACTCCTCGGTCTCTCTATGGTCGCCGTAATCCATCTCCACAGGAACCACTACGGAGCAGGCATTGATCTCATCGGATTCTTCCATGTCATCCAGTTTGCCGTCTTTTTTCAGCTTTCTCATGGCCATCAGTGCCAGATCCATCAGGCAGACGAACTTGTCCTCTCTGCCTTTGAAGATCTCTTCTCTGGTATCCAGATAGCTCTGGTAAGTGGTCTCTAAGGGAGAACGATAATAACCCTCACCGAATTCCACATCGGTCAGCTCGGTGGAAAAAGTGGTGTGACGGCAGTGATCGGACCAATAGGTATCCAGTACACGGATCTCCGTCATAGAAGGATCTCTCTTCTCATCATCATGGAAATATTTCTGGATATGCAGGAAATCTTTGAAGGTCATGGCAAGTCCCAGAGATTCATACAGAGCTTTTAAACTGCTCTCGTCCATATCTCTGAAGCCGTCAAAAACAGCAACATCAGCGGGATCATCATACACCGTGATCAGAGTATCCGGCTTCTCCATGCCGGTCTCTCTGGAATCTACAGGGTTGATACAGTAAGATTTGATCTTGGAAAATTCTTCGTCGGACACCTGTCCTTCGATCATATAAGTCACAGCGGTACGGATCACAGGTTCTTCGTCCTCTTTTAAGAACTTCACACACTGCACTGCGGAATCCGCTCTCTGATCGAACTGTCCGGGAAGGAACTCTACGGAAAATACTTTTGCATCCGCAGGAATCTCGATGGTCTCTTCATACAGATCATCTACGGGAGGCTCGGAAAATACAGTCTTGCAGGCTCTTGCAAACACCTCATCCGAAATATTCTCCACATCATAGCGGATAAACTCACGAACCTTTGCCACATCGATACCCAGATAATTTTTCAGTTCGTCGTGCAGCTCTTTTGCCTTGACGGCATAAGGTTCCTTTTTCTCTACATAGATACGTCTTACGTTGCTCATGTCTCTCCTCCGAAATTTTATACTATGCGACACTATTCAGAACCCCATTCGCAAAACCACATCTTGCGATGCTTACTTTTTGCTCATGTGGTTATCTCACCATATAAATATCATCAGATGCCCTTACAATGCGAGCCTTTGACGTACATATGATTATATTTACATGGTTCTGAATAGTATCATACAACATACTATATTTTCCCACAATAGCAGAAAACAACAAATTTAGATAGATTTTACCTGCCTTTTTGAACGGTTCGTCATTCATGCAGTCTGTGGATCAGCCGGTAAGCGATGTCCTTCTCGCAGATCAGGGCCTCCGTGTGGGCGAAAAATACGATGCCGTCCGTGGGGGCCAGAATCTTCTCCCTCACCGTTCCATCGTAAGGGTCTATAATTTCTGCCATCTCATTTCCATAGCGCACATCGTCTCCCGCATGTACTTTTCCCCGGAAAATTCCCGCCCGGTTCGCAGGTACATCACTCAGATCCTTTTCATATATAACATGACTGATATAGCCGGAATGACTCTCGTACCGGATCAGCCCCATACGTTTCAGGAAACGTAAGACCGCTGCCACCGCCTGTCTTGCACTCACCTCATCGATCTGGGTATTCTGATTCGTGTATACCGAAAAGGCGGCCGTCATCTCATCCTGCCAGTTATAATTCAGTGTCTTGGTATCAATGGGTACCGGCTTGCGCACCACCACATAAGGAAGTCCGAACAGATTCGCCAACGACGTATTCTGATAGCCTGTCTCCATCATACGCACATGGGGCACGAATTCTCCCGGTCTGTAAAAGGACGTAAACTGGATCCCATAAACGTAGTCCCGGATCTCCGTAAGCAACGCATTGGTCAGACGGTCCGCCGGCTCCCCGTAATCATTTCCCGGAAAACTCCGATTGATATCCGCTTCCTTGACACCGAAAAAGCGGCGGCTGATATTCACGGAATAGGCATTGATGGTAGGAATCACCAGAATCTGTTTGCCGGCACTGATACAGCCGTTGTTTTCCAGTTCCCGCAGTGTCTTCACCAGTTGGGAACAGATATACATCTGCTGGATCTCATTGCCTCTGGCTGCGCCAACGATGCAGGCAGACTTCTCGCCCTTGCCGAACTGAAAGCCCTTGATGCGCATATCTTCTCTGTAGGTCGAATGTATGGTATAAATATCTCTCTCAAACATAATCTTTTCACTCCGTCAGGATCCGCGCCAGCAGATCTCCTTCATAGACCACCGGATAAGCTCTCAGGGTAAACAACAGCCCTCCTTTTGCGGTACGGATCTGCTGCTTCACCGTCCCTTCAAATGGATCCACCACTTCCCCGATCAGATCTCCTTTTTTCACATAGTGGTTGTGCTCGATCAGCGGCAGGAACACACCGTCTGACTTGCTGCGGATAAACTCCACCTCACCGTCACTGGATATCGCAGGCTCCTGCACCTTTGGCTCAGGGCCTGTCCAGATCCCCATTTCACTCATGATGTGGAAAATACCGTCCACGATCTGATTACCGAAGGATCTGTGGATGTCATGCCCCTGTCCCATCTCCAGCACCAGTGTGGGAACTCCCAGCAGATTCATGGAATGGGCCAGCGTCGATTCATGCACCGTGGCAGTGGCATTCATCCAGATCATGTCGGCATTGGTCATTTTCGCATAGGGAAGCAGTGCCTCCGCAAAATCTTCACTGAGTCGTACCTGTGGGATCTCACGCACAAAAATATCACTGGCGTGCAGATCGATACAAATATCGGATCCGATCAGGGAATCCACCACAGTTGCCGTGATCCGCTCCATCATATCCCCCGATGCGTCTCCCGGAAACATACGGTTCATATCCATATCCAGTCTCGGCACCGTCCGGCTGGCCATGTCGATTCCCAGCGGATTCAATGCCGGATAGATATCTACGATTCCTTTCAAATACTCCGGATGCTCTTTTACTCTTCGCGCCGTCTCATAACAGATGTACTGTCCCTCCAGTTCATCCCCGTGGATGCCGGACACCAGACTGATTCTGGATAAATTCCGTTCTTCTCCCTCCGGACGGATCCGGTTCCTGCGGATTGCCAGATGTCCTCCCGCCGGAAGTTCCATGCTGATGATCGTTTCTGTCATACTTACCTTTTCCCTCTCTTTATCTCTTTACAGCTTTTCTACACAGAAAATGCTTCAGGAAACTTTCCCTGAAGCATCATCACCCGTTGTCTTATTAATCTTCTACACCCAATCCGCGCAACAGATACAGGATCTCACGATCCACCGCTTCCGCCGTCACGCCGATGGTCTGGGCCGAAATCTTCAGTCCTTCCAGCACAAACATAATATTTCTCGCAGTTCCCTCACAGTCCTCGCAGATAAACTCTCCGTTATCCACACCTGCCTCGATCAGTTTTTCAATGATCTTCACTGCGGAATCAAACTGCTTTTTTAAAATATTGTCTCTCTTGGGCAGTTCGTTTTCAAAATAGAATTCATAGGTAGCCTGCGTCAGTGTATTCTTCTTGCGCAGAAGCTCTTTCTTCTGCTCCTTTAAAAACAGAAGCAGGATATCCGCTGCGGTAGCATCCTCCGTAATACTGTCGGAAAATACGTCATCCGCCTCCTCACTCTCCATGCGCAGCACTTCCATGAAGATCTGACTGGTATTCTCAAAATATAAATAGAGTCCGCCACGGCTGATGTCGCAGGCCTCTACAATATCCTTCATCGTTACTTTTTTGAAGCCCTTCTCCACAAATACTTCTCTTGCTTTCTCTACGATATATCGCTTTTTCTGTACTGATTTTTCTCCCATGGATCTATCCTGCCTTTCCCCACTCAAAGCTTTCCGTTCGCCGGTGTCTTATCCCAGAATTCAATGATCTCCTGCATCTGTTTCAGTACCAGATAAAAGATCTGCTCCGATACCGCCTCGCTCCACAGATTTCCCTTTGTTCTGCCGCCTAAGACATATTTTGACAGGATTCCTCTGAGGATATCCCATTCCTTCCATCCTGCTTTCTGAATAATATCCCGCTCCTCCTGATGAGTGCGGATCCGGTGTCTTGTGTATACATAGGCATAGTTGCGATCCATCAGGGGACTTTTCGTCGCTTCCCTGACGAAATTCAGGAGAGTCCCGTCATATACCGGAAAAGACACGGAATTCACTCCGATATCCTGTCCGCTGTAGATAGAGCTGGCTCTCTTGCCGGCGCTCTGCTCCAGCCAGGGCAGGTAGGGAAGTAACGGCCTCACTGCCTGCTTATATGATTCCAGCAACTGCTCTCTGTATTCACTGCTCTGTTCCATAACCCCAATATACCTTTCCATGTACCGTTTTCTACCGAAAACATCGCTTTTTTCGTCTGTCAATGTAAAAGTGACACATATGTAGTTTTATTTTATCACATTTCTATCAAAAGTACAGTAGAAAATTGTTGGTATTATGGTGTATAATGTGTATTAAATATTTGTATGATAAGACGAGGTATTGGAATGGCTGGAATCGTATTGGAGAAGGGGAAAACTATATATAGCTATGGGCAGCCCATGACTGCATTGCATCTGATTACCAACGGTAAAGTAGATGTATCATATCCCGGCGGCTCTTATACTCTGGGAAAGGGAGACGTGATCAGTATCTGTGAGATCTGCTCCGAGATCCATCTGCTGGGCTATACCACGTTGGAGGATACAACGATCCTGACGTATCCCCTGACCAGTCTGGATTCCCTGAATGATATTCTACAGAAGCACCCGGACGTAGCACGTCTGTTCTGTCTGTCCTGTTTCCGTCAGATCAATATTCTGCTGAACCGCAGTTCCATTTCGGAATTGAACTGCAGTGAGCTGTATCGTACTCTGACAGATGATATTGCCACCTACAATACACTGTGTAGCCGTTACCGTCTGCAGGCGAGATCCTTGGAACATTTCGATGAGCTGAATGCTTTTCTTGGGGATGATTCACCGGACATCTGGCTGAACGGCTATTACATGGGCTTAAGCAGGATCCTGGCTTCGGACAATTACCGGATCCTGGTACAGGAGTCGGATCTGTCCATTGGTATGCTGCGTAAGGGAAGTCTGGACTTCCGCCGTACTTACCAGAGCCTGGAGGAACAGTTCCACTATCTGCAGCAGGTCGGTTCCTTCTATTTCCGGGAATCCGGCAACGATCTTTTTGATTTTTATACTTCTTTGTTCTATAAACTGGGACAGGATAATGAAGACAGCAAGGCGGTCTACGACCGCATTCACCGTATGCTTTCTAAGGCCGGCGATCTGTCCTTCATCGATCAGGAACTGTTTGCCTCCAGATCTCAGACCTTCCAGAGCAGCCTGAATCTCATGGAATCCAAGGATTCCGCTGAGGCAGGTTCTTCCGGAGATTCCGAGATCCTTGGCAAGCTTGCCGGATCGCTGAACACTATTCTGGATTACGCCGGTTCGGATCTGGATACCGTGACCAGCTTCCGTCAGCATGTCCACGCTTACAAGCTGCTGTCCGACCGGGCTTCCCAGGATCAGGATGTCGTTCTTTTACGCAGACAGCTGACCGAAGAATTTTATCTGCTCTACTCCCTCCTGTTCACCCAGACGCTGGAACAGCCGAACATTCCCATGCCGGTCAAAATGTTTCTGTATTTCGGTTATGTGGATGAGGAGCTGGCCGGTCTGAAAAATGCAGTCACCCTGTACCGCATAGCAGAAGCCATGTCGGATCACAGCGATATCGGTGTCTATACCTTTTATGACTGGCTGATGGCCATCTTCCGCGGGAAGAAATCTCCCAGCCGGAACGAATTTGACCAGGATTATTCCGATTATATTCACAAACAAAAGGTCGGTGGCAATATTACGGATGCAGAGCTCAAGGCATTGGAGAACAATTCCATGGCCAAGGTCAATTACGAGCTCCGGAATATGTTCCCTCAGGTCAACAAGATCACCTTCGGACGGATCACTACTTTCTGTCCGCTGTTCTGCGCAGATGATGTGCTGAAGGATCTGGAAAGCTCCTATGTCACCGTTTCCCGTGTCTCCCAGATTCTCGAGGAGATCCGCCGGGTAGATTACACGGCATTCTATAGAGAAAGTCTGGATATGGAGCACATAGATGTCATGGGTAAGGAGACAATTCATCTGGAATATCTGCCGGACATCATCCTGATGCCCAACGTCGGTATCCGCGGTGTCATGTGGCAGGAAATTGAGGGCAAGCGCCGTAACAGCCCCGGTCGTATGGTCTTCTCCATTTTCCATCTGGAGGATCTGAAGACGACCTTCACCCACCTGACCGGTGAATTCCGCTGGGAGCTGTGCAAGAGAGTCCAGGGTAACCGCTGGAACGATGTCTCCATCAGTTCCCTGACCAGTGAATATTTCGATTATATCCAGTTCTACCGTAAGAACCATGATCTGAGTACAGAAGCCAAGGAAAAGGTAAAATCCAGCCTGCAGCGTGCCAAGAACAGTTTCAAGGAAATGTTCGTAAGGGATTATATGATCTGGGTGCTCTTCGAAGGTGCCGGATCCCCGAGACTGAACAAAGTAGCCCGTCAGATCATGTTCACCTACTGCCCGTTCCCGGAGGATATTTGCAATACGCTGGCTCAGAACCCGTTATATGCCGATCTTCTGGATCGCCGTAAGATCAAGGTAGCCCAAGGCTTACATCATCTGGATGTTCTGTCCCGAAAGCTGCAAAACGGTAATATTCCGGTTCCCGAGACCGTGGCACAGGAACGCTATTATTTAAGTGGCAGCAAAAAAGCATAGCACCTACATATAGCAAAAAGATTCACTCTCCACCCGGGGAATGAATCTTTTTGTTATGTTGTCTTATTTGCTTTCAGATACCTTATGCGTTTGCCAGCTGTTTGCCAAGTTCTCTACACTCTGACAGGCCATCCTCGTCCGGTGTCTCATGGCAGATCAGGCCCTCACCGTTCAACACAGTAGCTCCTGCTGCTTCCATACGGGTGGTCCAGTCTCTCATCCACTCACCGTCTCCCCAGCCATAGGAACCGAACAGTGCGATCTTTTTGCCGGAAGCAAAGCCTTCCACATCACATACAAAAGGCTCCATCTCGGATTCCTCCAGGACTTCCGCTCCCATCGCGGGACAGCCCAGTGCAAACTTGGGAGCAGCCTTTAGTTCGTCAAGGTTGGCGCCGGTCACAAATACTACCTCCGCTTCCTTCCCGGCTTCCCGGATACCCTCTCCGATGGCCTCTGCCATAGCCTGGGTGTTACCACCCTGTGTCCAGAATACTACATAAATCTTATCCATTTATTTTTCCTTCCCTTCCGCACCTTTCCGTGCCTGTTTCTATGCTGCGGTACATCCGCAGATATCTATGATTTCTGTCATCTTTAATCCATAATGCAACAGCTGGATCAAATTTTCCCTGGCATATTCATATTTTTCAAAAAGTCTCTGTTTTCCTTCTTTATCCGCATATACTTTCCAATAACCGGTGCAGAGGCTGTTCTTCCCCTGATGTCTGATAAATCCTTCCACATCCTCCGGGGGATATCCTAACAGCAATCCCAGTTCGTGGGGGAACGGCTTCCCTCTCTCTGCATAGTTTTCATAACGATCGCAAAATACCGGCAAAATATCCTCCAGTCGATCGGATTCGTACCCTGCCTCCCGCAGCAGTTTCTGTACCTGCGGCATTTTCAGATACTTTTCCAGCCGGTCTTCCCGATACAACAGTATTACCATTTTCTCCTCTGTCTCCAACAAGGGATACAGGGAAAGCACACTGCCTTCAACGATCCTTCCCACCTGTGTAAAGCCTTCCGGGGAAATCGTCAGCAGATTGGAAATCTTAAGTCCCGTGATCAGCGGTGCACACTGCAAAGCCAACTGTAGTTCCACATCGTCTGCTTCCATTTCACACAGGATCTCCCACGTTTCCTGACTCAATCAGCGCTTCACCTCCTGCCATCCAAAAGTCATTGAGTTAGTTGTAGCTAACCTATATAAATAATATAGAAAAAAGCAGTTCCCGTCAAGGGAACTGCCTGATAGAAATTCTCAACATATAAACTTTCAAAATAGCTTTGGGGATTTCCATTCTCAGATCTTTCTGCGGTCCAGCCCTGTACTGCGATAGTATTCTGCCTTGTCCTGATACATCCGTCTCTCGGACTCCGTCAGTAAATGATCCTTTCCCACGGCTTCCAGAGTGTTCACCGCTGCTCCTACTGCCATGGAGACATCATGAGCTGCCAGCTCTGTTTTTAATTCCTCCACCTTTTGATAGAATTCCTTTTCAGAAATTCCAGTGCACAGAACCACCAGTTCATCTCCGCCGATACGGAACATTCCATTTCCCTCAAATACACGTTTCAGGCAGTCACAGCACCTGCGGATCAGGCGGTCTCCGGCGGAATGTCCTTCACTGTCATTGATCCGTTTTAATCCTGTAATATCACAGTATACCACGCCGATGGGCTCGGTATGGTCCACCTGCTCAATGTACCTCTCCATAGCATAACGGTTCCCCAATGTCGTCAGCGGATCCGAATAGCTCATCACTTCCAGCTCCCGTACCAGATTTCTCTGCTTCAGGGACGATACGATAAAGTGTCCCATGATCTGCAGCATCTCCGACACAAATTCAAAATATCTGGTCGAAGGATTGTCTACTCCGTAGAAGCCGATTACTTTCCCATCATCATAAAGCGGAACCACCACCAGGGAATGAATATTCTGTCTTACCAGAACTTCATACATCTGCGGATCCACATCTTTCATTTCTTCCAGATTCTCTGTGACAAAACTCTGATTCTCATCAAACTTCCGATACCATTCCGCACAGATCTCCGGCGGTAGGTCCTGAAGGGTATCCTTTTCCGGTGCGACTCCCTTGGCTACCCATTCGTATGTATTGTGGTCATGATCGTGGTCATCCTTTTCAAAAATATAGGCCCGTCCCGCTTCCAGATTCTTTCCGACGAATTCCAGCAGCACCTGCAATGTCTGATCCATGCTCTCCTGCCGCTGTGCCACACGGATGGCTTCATTCAACGCAACCTCCATATTACGGTAATCTTCGGATTTGTGCCCTCTCCCATTCAGATTGCCACAATCTATGGCGATTTCCATACGGTATTTTCTCCCGTCTTCTTCTACCAGTGTGTCCTTGATATGAAGTTCTCTTCGCAGCAGCGGATTGTAATATTCCCATTCCTTAAAAAAACCCGGCTTTAACTGTTCATTATTACACATGCCACAGGGCAGAGAATTTCCCTGCAATATCTCATAACACTTTAACCCGATGATCTCTTCAAGACTTTGAAATCCATAGCTCTTCAGAGTCTTCTTGTTCATATATATCAATTCATGAGTCTCTGCATCTGCCACATATACATATTCACCCAGATTCTCGAAAAATTCCCATATTTTACTCATATACACCAACCTGCTTCCGTATTCTTCCCCTCTTTATAACTAATCAGTATACACTTGCAAACGCTTTACGGCAAGCCTGTTCTCTCAAAAATGTCTGTAATAATCTCACATCATCCGTGATCACACCGTCCGCCCCACAGTTTACGATCCGAAGCATGGCACCGGAAGTATTGGCTGTCCACCCGTATACCGACTTTCCGCAGTAATGAATGGCATCTACCATATCCACTGTAAGATTTCTCCCCTCGATGCTATAGCTGTCGGCATAGTCCAGCTCATAATCCTCTTCTTCCAGATCATGGGCAATAAAAACTGTTGAAATCCCCGGTTCCAGCTCCTTCATTTTCTGCAGGATTCCCTTGTTCATGGAGCCTATAATACACTCATCCACCATATCATAGTCCTGCAGCAGAGTCAGCACGCTTTCCTCCAGTGCATCCTCCTGTCCGGTATATTTCAGTTCGATCATCAGAGTGATCCTGCCTCTGGCACAGGCAAGCATTTCTTCCAGTGTCGGGATCTGTTCTCCCCGGTATGCTGCCGAAAAACCGCTGCCCACTTCCAGGGTTTTGAGAGCATCTGCCTCCGCATCCCATACGCAGATATCCTCTCCTGTGGTCCGTTTAAAATTACTGTCATGCATAACGATCAGGGTTCCGTCCGACAACTGCTGCACATCAATCTCTGCAATAGGCGCTCCATCCCGGATGGCCTGTTCCAGGGCCGCCACCGTGTTCTCCGGAGCTACTTTTGCCCCCGCCCGATGCGCTACCACGATCACAGGAGCGTCTTTACCTGCGGCCTGTACCTGCGGCAATACACCATATGTCAGAAAATAGAGGCAGAGAAGCATAACAATCGCTGTTTTTCTGATAATTTTCATCACATTGCCCTCCCATGAAAGTTATTTGTCAATTTTATTGTAACTATTGACTATAAACTCCATACAAGGAAAATGTTAACTTTTTGTAAATATTCAGAGCCACGTAAATATAACCGGAGGAACGTCGAATGCTTGCATTCGTAAGATCCTCTGGCTATATTTATGTGGCGAAGTGACCACATGAGCAAAAGGAAAGCATCGGAGATGCGATTTTGCGAATGGGGTTCTGAATATTACGACTATTCAGAGCCATGTAGCTTCAGGCAGGGTATTCGGCAGATGCTTGCATACGCAAGAATATCTGCCTGAAGTTATAGGGCGAATTATCGTTCTGAATCGTCGGTAAGCCCGGATAAGCGTACTCACTTCCGTAACATCACTACCAGCTCATGAGCCAGCAGTGGAAATGCTGCCAGTACATTCAATAGCAGCCATTCCTGTCCGGACAGATGGGAGGTTCCGAACGCTCCGATGAGAAACGGTACTTCCGTTACCGCAAACTGCAGCGCAAATCCAATAACACAGGCCAACACCATCAGCGGATTATCCCAGGGTCTCATGGCAAATACGGACTTCTGCATATCCCGCATTCCCACTGCATGATACAGCTGGCACATTCCCAGTACTGTAAAAGCATAAGTCTGGGATCGGGCAAGTATTTTTTCCCGGGACAGTAATTCACGAAGTCCCTCTACCCAGTCAGACAGATTCCAGGACAGTTCTCCCCTGCCTGCCAGGATCCCACAGGGCAATACCAGAAATGCCGCCAGACCGATACCGGTGATCAGCGCTCCATAGAGTAAGGTACAGGCCATTCCGCCCCGGGCGAACAGACTCTCCGCTGCTTTTCTTGGAGGACAGCGCATCAGGCTTTTTCCGTCATTTTTATCCACTCCCAGTGCCAACGCCGGAAGGGAATCCGTGATCAGATTGATCCACAGTATATGACTGGATTTTAGAGGGGAAGCCAGCCCCAGAGCCACTGCTGCGAACATGGTCATCAGTTCCCCGAGATTGGAAGACAGTAAAAATATCACCGACTTGCGGATGTTTTCATAGACGCCTCTGCCTTCCTCGATTGCCTTTTCAATCGTTGCAAAATTATCATCCGTCAATATCATGTCCGCCGCCTGTTTAGCCACATCCACGCCGGTTCCCATGGCTACACCGATATCTGCTGCTTTCAGAGAAGGAGCATCGTTCACACCATCCCCTGTCATGGCCACAATCTCCCCATTCTGCTGCAGCCCCTTCACGATCCGTACCTTCTGGGCCGGAGTCACTCTGGCATAAACCCTGATATTCCTGATCCTCCTGGCAAAAGAAGCATCATCCAGATGATTCAGTTCTTCCCCTGTAATACACTGACTGCGATGCCCTGCAATCCCCAGCTGTCTGGCAATGGCATAGGCGGTATCCACATGATCCCCGGTGATCATTACTGTAGATACACCTGCACGGCGGAAAATCTCCACCGCTTCCTCCGCCTCCGGTCTGGCAGGATCACGCATCCCCACGATTCCCAGGAATGTCATACCTTCTTCCCCACACCCGGGAGTGTTTCCGCTCTGTGCTGCCGCCAGTGTCCGAAGCGCCAGGGAATTCATGAGTTCTACAACCTCACTGATCCTTTTTCTCTGTCCGGCTGTCATTGGCACACTTCTTCCGTCCTGTAAAATATGAGTGCAGTGCTGTACGATCACATCCGGTGCCCCCTTCGTATATGCAATGCTTCCCTTATGCCCTCCGTTTTTCGGGATTCTGTGATAGGTCGTCATCATCTTCCGGTCCGAATCGAAAGGCTTTTCATCATAGCGGGGGTACTGCTTCTCCAGACGTTCTCTATGCATCCCCATCTTCTCTCCGAAGTCTAAGAGCGCCAGTTCCGTTGGATCTCCGATCCGTTGCTCTCCCTGCAGGGAAGCATCGTTGCACAACAGCATTCCCCGGAGCATCTCCTGTACGCATCGGGATTCTCCCCTGCCATTGCTGCCGGCAGCATCCTCCAGCACATCATACCACCAGCATTTTTCCACCGTGAGCCGGTTCTGGGTCAGTGTGCCGGTCTTATCCGAGCAGACCACGCTGACCGCTCCCAGAGTCTCAACGGAAGGCAGTCTGCGGATGATCGTATGTACTTTGACCATTCTGGTCACTGACAATGCCAGACAGATCGTCACCACTGCCGGCAGACCTTCCGGCACCGCAGCCACCGCCAGGGAAATCGCCACCAGCAGCATTTCCGGAATATTTCTGTGTTGAAATACCGCCAGCAGAAACAATGCCGCACATACTCCCAGCGATAAAATACTCAGAAGCTTTCCCATATCCCCCAGACGTTTCTGTAACGGTGTCATTTCCTCTTCCGCATCTGTGATCATGGAGGCGATCCTGCCGATCTCCGTGGCCATGCCCGTAGCTGTCACGATTCCTTCTCCGTGGCCATGGGTCACCACAGTAGACATATATACCATATTGACCCGTTCAGCCAATGGAATCTCGTGTCTGCAGTCTGCCAGAAACAGCGCATCTTTTTCCACAGGTACCGATTCTCCGGTCAGGGCGGATTCCTCTACCTGCAGATTGGAGCTTCTGGTCAGCCGTATATCCGCAGGTACCTGTGCCCCTGCCTCCAGGTCTACCAGATCGCCCGTCACCAGTTCCGCCGCCGGAATCTCCTGACGGATACCTTCCCTGATCACAATGGTCTGTGGACTGGTCAGCTTTTTCAACGCTTCCAGTGCCTTTCGGGCTTTTCCCTCCTGCAGCATGCCCACCAGGGCATTGACCACTACCACAGTGCCGATGATCACGGCATCACTGAGCTCCCCCAGAAAGACGGATACCACAGCTGCGATCAATAATATGTAGATCAGCGGGTCCTTTAACTGCTCCAGAAAAAGCTGTATTTTCGTCTTTTTTCTGGCAGCTTTCATTTCATTTCTGCCATTTTGCTGTAAACGACGAAAGGCCTCACCATCGGTAAGGCCCTTCACTGCGTCACTTTTCAGTTCATTTACGGTTTCCTGTATATTCTGTTTTTCGAACACGGCTGCCTCCAATGCTTGTTTCTATTAAGCATTGTATGTCATATCTTCAGAATTCATTACACCGAATCATCGTACATTTTGATCTCTTAACTGGAATGCTGCGGTCAGCTCGTTCATGTTGGTGGCCTGCGCAGACAATTCCTCACTGGTGGCAGAAGTTTCTTCTGCGGTCGCAGAGTTGTTCTGCACCACTGTGGATATCTGTTCAATGCCCTGTTCGATCTGCATCATGGCATCTGCCTGTGCCTTGGATTCTTCCATGGCTTTCTTGGACTCGTTGGCCAGATCCTCAATGCCTTCCACGACCTTCTGCAATGCTTCGGCTGTCTTGTCCGTGATCTGGTTGCCATGCTCAATCTCCTGCAGGGAAGTCTCAATCAATTCTCTGGTATGTACCGCAGACTGTGCACTGTCATCTGCCAGCTTACGGATCTGATCCGCAACCACTGCAAAGCCTCTTCCGGCCTCTCCTGCTCTGGCTGCCTCAATGGCTGCATTCAGGGACAACAGATTCGTCTGGGATGCGATATCCTCAATCTCACCAATAATATCGCTGATCTGCCTGGAAGTATCGTTGATACGCTGCATGGCATCTGTCAGACCCTTCATTTCCTCTCCGCTGTCCTTCGCCTGCTGCTGGTAATCCATAGCCTTCTGGTAAGAACCTCCCAGTGCCTTGGCATTCTTCTCCACGATCTCGGTTACATTCGTGATGGTAGCCTGCAGTTCCTCTACGGAACCGGCCTGGTCGGTAGCACCTTCCGCAAGTCCCTGGGCAGCATCTGCCATCTGGTTTGCCCCCAGAGATACCTGTCCCACTGCCGTCTTGATCTCATTAAGTGTCTCACTGAGCTTATGGTTCAGCTTACGGATAGATTCCAACAGTCCCTGAAAGTCTCCCACATAGGCTTCTGCGCAACCTGTAGTCAGTGCAAAATTGCCCTGTGACATCTCTCCCAACAGATAATCCGCATCGCCAATCACTTTCTGCAGGTTACCGGATAATGCGGCGGTAGCCTCTGCCAGGATCTGTGTCTCATCCTGTGTCCGGATCACTGGTGCCGGAGTATGCAGATCGCCCTCAGCCAACAGACGTAATCTCTCGGTACACTTTGCCACCGGTTCACCGATCGCCTGACCGATCTTTTTTGCCCTGCGCACACTGAAACATAAAGCTGCAGCACCTATTGCTACACCAATGACAATACATACAACGGTAGAACCAAGGAAATCTGTCAGTGGTGCATTTACTGCCACGCTCCATCCATTGGTTCCTTCTATTGGTGCATAAGCCTGTATTGTGAAGGTTCCGCCTTTCATATAAGTGCCATATCCGGTTGCTCCGGTCATCATCTTCTGCTCTACCTTTGCAATTCCCCGCAAAGATCTGTCTGTCTGGGACAGTTCAATGTTGCTCTTCTGCTCCTGGGCAATCGCAGAATCACAGTGAGCAATGGTGATACCTGTTTCTCCCAACAGATAGCACTCGGAATTCTTACTGACAGAGACTGCCGCAGCAATATCATTTAAGAACTCCGGATCCGGCACAACGAATACCACGCCGACAATATCACCATTCTTATCTCCGTCTGCATATACGGGTGCGGAAATGATAACGCTGAGCTTACCGTCTGTCTTTGCAATCACGGGATCCGATACCACGACCTCTCCCTGCATGGATCTCTTAAAATAATCACGGTCACTATAATCGGTTCCGTCATAAGCACAGATACCGTTGGCGCCGATCAGCTTGCCTCTGACCATTCCATAAGCTTCCACACGCTGGTTGATATACTGCTGCTTCTGCTCCTGGGTAAATACTGGAGAAGACAGCTGATAGCTGCATCCGAGTTCGGATACGATCGTTGTTGTCACCCGTAGTTCCTCTTTGATACGGTCTGCAGAGATCTCTGCCACCACCAGCATATCGCCTTCCAGTGTTCTCATGGTACTGGACAGATTCAGGATCACGGTAAGGATGACCAACGGAATAATCGAGAACACTACCAGCCTGCTGATTGCCTTCTGCAGACGTTCCCGGATCGTCGTCATGCCGGGTGTCTGCCCCTTTGTGCCCTTCTGTGATGCTTTTGTACTCATATGTCCTCATTTCTGCGCTGCATTTTTATTATATGCTTTATTTTCCTGTACTCTGTGAAGTGACCACTTGTCCGGCAGCGCCCGGATATCCCATGCATTTCCTTCATTTTGGAACAGTGATCTTCTGCAGAGATACTTAATTTTATATGTTGATTTTATTTTACCATGATTCAGAAAAATTCTCTATCTTTTGAAGCCCAAAAAGAGAGTTAATATTCCGTTAAGAATATCAACTCTCTCCTGTCATTTATCTCTCTATCCCCTCATGATAAGAAATACCCTGTTAATAGCCGAACTCCTGGGCAAAATACAGCTTGCCATTGGTCTCATAGACCGCAATGCTGCAGGTGGTAAAATCGTCTGCCAGGATATTCGCTGCGTGTGTAGGAGAAGCCATCCAGGCATCTACTACACTCTGTGCGGAATCATAGCCCTTCGCCAGATTCTCGCCCCACATCAGTTCACTGTTCACTGTGTACCAGTCCTTACCGTTGGGTCTGGTATGGGAGAACTTGGAAGCTGCTTCGGTTGCTCTTACCATAGCGCAGGACTCCAGACCGTTGCTCCAGTTCAGTGTTGCCAGGCCGTTCTCTGCTCTCTTCGCGTTTACAATATCCAACGCATCGATAGCCATGGCACGAAGTTCATCTGCACGGGCCAGCTCAGCTTCACTCATACCGGCTTTTCTCACAGAACCCGCCAGTGCCACTGCCTCTTCATCGAACCAGACAGTTCCGTCATCCGTGGCAGGATCACGGCTTACAGAGGATAATTCTGTACTCTTGTCGCAGCCTGCAAGGCTCAGCACCATGATGACTGTCAGAACAAGACTCATCCATCTTTTTTTCATTTGTTCTACCTCTTCTTTCCTTGATTGTTTATAGTAAATATATGTTTATTCGTTATGATTGCTTTTTCTTAATAATAAGCCATGCTCCCAGCCCTGTCAAGGAAAGGGCAAAGCCCAGATTCCATGTATTGGAATCATCGCCGGTCCTGGGTCTTCTGGAAGCTCCCAGGACTGCTCTGTCCGCCAATGGTGTAGGATCATCGGTAATGCTTACAACCCGCTGACGTCTTACACCAAGCACCTGAGGTGTTACCGGGGTTGCCGGCTCAGACGGTGTACCGGGAGTATCCGGGGTATCGGAATCATCCGAATCGTCCGGAGTATCCGGGGGTGCGGTCGGAGTAGTGGTCGGCGTCGTGGGTGTGGTATCCGGTGTGCCTGTCGGCGTAGGCTCCGGAGTAGCACTGGGAGTAGGTTCCGGGCTGGTAGTCACGGGCGGAGTAACCTCCGGCTCTCTGGACAATTCAAACTGCATTCCGAAGCCGTATCTGGTCATCTGATAGCCGTTGTTGGCCAACACACCGTTAAGGTTAGTGGTGATCTTCACTTCTCCGTCCTTTAACAGGTCGGATACCAGAGTATCTGCATAGGAACCTTCCTGTCCGTTTTTCAGCATCCGGTCATACAGACCTTCACCGTCAAAAGTATATACATTATGATATGTCGTGTAATATAAAGCATCTGCTACTGCAGAACAGCTCTCCGCTACTGTGGTATCGGCGGTTCCGTTGGTCAGGATTGCCAGTTCCTCTGCCGTAAGTTCTGAAAAGCCGTAGACCTTATTTCCTTCTTCTCTGGAAGTATTGTTGAACCAGTCTAAGTAATACTGTGCCAGGCAGCTCCGCGTAACCTCTTCCGGCTTCATTTCTTCGCTGCCATATCCTTTTTTCAAAAGAGCCTCTCCGACAATCGCATCCGTAACCTTGCCTGCGGTGATTCCGAGATCCCGTAACGGAGCATTTAAAATACGGCGGGGCAATGTACAGAACGCTCCCACTTCACCGATCTCATAACCTTCAAAACCACTGGACAGAACCGTTACTTTCTCTCCTGCCTTAGGCGCCGCCGGGATCGTACCGATCGTGGCCTTTGCAGGATCATACTGATACTCCTTATTGCTCTCATTTACCAGCTTTATGTTGTAGTACAGGGTATCTCCGGGCTCTGCCGCATTTCCTCCTGCCACGGTACCGTTCAGATAACCGATGGCATCGGACAGATTGATTCTTACCTTGTCCGGGGCATTGCTGTGGATCGTAATGGTGATCGTTGCATCATAGGTCACCCTGCCGGTGCCGCTTTCCCAATGCTGTTCCAGTTCCGGAGTTGTAGTAATGGTAATACCTTCGGAAATATAATGGAACACTGCGCCGTTCTCATTCTGTTCAAAAGTTACCGTTCCCGTGGGATATTCATAATAATCTACTGCGGATACCCCGGGAATCCTGTAATCGTATCCGTCATAATTGATCCAGGTCTCTGTGGGTGTGGTCACATACCATACCGTGGCAATGGTGACTCCACTGAAGGACCGACCGGTGGTGAGCAACTGATCCATAAAACTTTCCGTTACATTTTCACCATACAAGACGCCGTTGTTGTCATTCACATACTGTTTTACATCCTCAAGGGTTTTTCCGCAGTTTTCTTTATAATAGGAAGTGCCTTCGCTGTCTCCACCGTAATAAACATAGTGTAACAAATCTGCGGGCTTGCAGTCAGAATATTTGTTTACATCTAATGCTACGAATCCAACGCACTGCCAGCTTGCTCCGTTACTTCCGGTTAACTTTCCTTCGGCATCTACACCTGTATTATCCACAGAAAGATATTTAAAGGTTTCAGCATCATCCAAAGTCATCTTATGACCTGCAAACAATGAAAAATCTCCGTTTGCCGGCTTGTAATTATTGGGCCATACGTTGGGGCTGGCTACCTGTCCTCCCACATATTTTGCCATGGTGCCTCCAGCAAGAATCACCGTTTTGATGGTGGGATAGGTTTTCTCTTTTACAGCAACAACGCTGTCGTTTCCGCTTGCACTTGCCATTTCAACAACATCGTTCTGCTCATTCTGCGTTGCTTCTTCCGCCTGTACCGTAAATCCGGTGTTGGAGATGCTGCCGATCATCAGTGCCGCTACCAGAGTTTTTGCCAGTTTGGTCTGTATTACGTTTTTTAACTTCATTTCTGTTTCCCCTCAAAACCAGTATTTCTGTTTTTATTACTTCTTTTTACTCTCCTAATAAGGAAGACTGCGCCAAATGGAAAAAAGGACCAGAATTTGAAAAATTTTTCAAGATTCTGATCCTTTTATACTTTTACAGCTAAGATCGGCTGTCGTTCCGTTCCTGTTTAATGTTCTTTTCGCTTAAGAACAAGCCATGCTCCCAGACTCGTCAGGGAAAAGGCAAAGCCCAGATTCCAGGCATCGGAGTCATCGCTGGTCTGCGGTCGTCTGGATGCTCCGAGGACTGCTCTGTCTGCCAAAGGTGTCGGATCATCCTCGATCGTCA